>Ga0068855_100000077_pt1 | contig 117961 bp, 93 predicted proteins | sample KBSCornC52_FD_66592 | JGI IMG/M metagenome (GOLD analysis project Ga0068855, IMG submission 66592) | Corn rhizosphere microbial communities from Kellogg Biological Station, Michigan, USA - KBS Corn C5-2 | ecosystem: Host-associated > Plants > Roots > Rhizosphere > Soil ...
GGCTCGGCCCAGTCGCGCGCAACCGGCGCTCACGTACGACTTGGACTACGTCGCCGACGCGGGCTGCCCTGAGCGCGCTGCGTTCGAGGCGTGGATGCAGGCTCAGCTCCGCGAGGCCCGTGAAACGACGCCCGGCGCGCAGGCCCACGCCGCGGTTCGGCTGCAAGCGGCCGCCTCCGGTGCGACCGCCAGCGTCGAGCTCACGCGCGCCGACGGCTCGCACTATCAGCGCGAGCTGCGCGGTGAATCGTGCGAAGCCGCGGCCCAAGGCCTGGCGTTCGTGTTGGCGTACGCGTTGGGCGGCGGCGATGAAGAGGTGCCCGTGCCGGAAATACCGCAGGAAACACCGGCAACCGCGCCCCCGCCGGAAGCGGCGCCGGTGGCTTCGGCGCCAGTCGAGACCGTCTCGCCTCGGGTGCCGCCAATCCGCGCCTCCGCGCCGCGACCGCGTTCGAGCTTGCGCTGGGGCGCGGTGCTGCAGCTGGGGGTGCGCACGGGGTTGGCACCGACTTGGACTTGGGTGGAAGCGGCCGGGCTCGATCTGCGCCGTCGCGATGGCGTGCTGGCGCCGGTGCTGCGAGTAGCCGTGCTCCACGGCGAGCCGATCCAGCGTCTCGACGCCGCGGGCTCGACCGAGTTCTCGTGGCTGGCCGGGCGGCTGGAGCTGTGTCCGCTGCAACTACCTCTAGCGCGGACGGTGAAAGCCTTGCCCTGCTTGGCGACTCATCTGGGGCGGATCACCGCTGAAGGCAAGCCGACGAGCGCGCCCGAGCTCGGTCAGCGCGCTCGCGAGCCGTGGATCGACGCCGCTGCCGCGTTGCGGTTCGAGCTTTCACTGTTCGGGGTGTTGCAGCTGGAAGCTCAGGGCGAGCTGCTGGCGCCGCTCACCCCCTACCGGTTTGCCTTCGACCACCCCGACACGTCCGTCTACCAAGTCCCGGTTCTGGCCGCCGCCGGCTTCCTAGGCCTCGGCGCGTATTTGCCTTGAGCTAGGCGGAGTTATGGCCTTTGCCGGACCGCCCTGCTCGGGCCGGCGCCCGCTAGCGTGGGCCCTGGTTGCTTTGCGTGATCGGCAGCCGCCGCTTGGGCAATAACTGCATGACCCGACATGCCCGATGTGGACCTGGCGCTGCGCAATCTGCCGGCGGTCGCGCGTGAAGCGCCCGACCAGGTTGGCCGCGCGCGCCAGCTGGTGTCCGACCACTTCGATTTCATTTGGCGCCTGCTCTGCCGGCTCGGGGTGCCGGAGCTCGACGTGGACGACGCCGCACAGCAAGTGTTCATCGTCGCCACGGGGCGCCTGGCTGACGTGCCGGTCGGCGCCGAGCGCACGTTCCTGTACGGCACCGCGTTGCGTACGGCCGCCACCTTGCGTCGTAACCTGCGCCGCCGCGCGCGCTGGGTCGAGCCCGGACCCGCCGACTGCGCTTCTACGGCACCGACGCCGCACGAAGATCTCGAGCGCCGCCAAGCGATAGCGTTCCTGGACGAAGTCTTGCGCCGTCTCGACGACGATCTGCGTGAGGTGTTCGTGCTGTGTGAAATCGAAGAGCTGACGGCGCCGGAGGTCGCGGCGGTAGTGGGCGTGCCGGTCGGAACCGTGGCTTCGCGCTTGCGACGCGCTCGCCAAGAATTTGCGGAACAGGTGCGACGGCTTCAGGCCGAGAGAGCGAGAGCTCGATGACGAATAGCGAGTTTTTGTTGGAGGGCGATGCGGACGATGTCGGAGCGCATCTGCTGCACGTGGCGCGGGGTGAGCGGGCACCGCGCGCCGCTCGAGAGCGCGCATTGTCGCGCGTCTCCGCCGCCGCGGCCGGCGCGTTGGTGGTCACCTCGGCCAAGGCCACCTTGGCGGTGCCGGCGGTCGCGGGCAGCGCGGGCCTCTTGGGCGCCAAGTGGCTGGTGATTGGCCTGGCCGCGGCGCTGATCGGTTTGAGCGCGGCCGACCGCGTCGCCGGTGCGCTTTCTCGCCCGGAAACGCGGCCCGTGCGTGGCATTCAGTCGGCAGCGCCGCTCGTCGCGTCGCCGACGCTCGCTTCGGCTACGCCCGAGGTTGCAGCGCCGCCAGTCGACCCCGCGTCGAGCGTCGTGGCGCCGGGCAGCGCGCCGCCGCGCCCGGTACGCGCCGTCTCGGAACCCGCGGCGTTAGCTTCGCCCTCGCTGGCACCGAGCCGCGCCGCGTTCGAGTCGGCCAGCGTCGCGCAGTTGGCCCGTGAGGTCGCGGCGCTGCGTCGTGCGCGCGCGGCGCTCGCCCAGGGCAAGACCGCGCTCGCGCTCGAACAGCTGGCCGCCTACCAACACGAATTTCCGAACGGCGTGCTCGGCACCGAAGAAGCGGCCCTGCGCGTCGAAATCGCGTTCGCGCGGGGCGACGACGACGCGGCTCGGCTCGCCCAAGCCTTTCTCGATCGGCATCCGACGAGCCCGTTGGCGGCGCGGCTGCGAGCGCTGCTCGACGACGAACGCAAGACCACGCCAAAACCGTGATCGGTCGGCACCCGACGGGCAATAACGTAACGAGCGACCATTCACGGTCGCCAAGGATGACGACATGCGAGCGATTGGCACGACCTTGTGGGTGAGCGCGATCTTGTTGGAGCAGGCCTGCGGACCTCGCGTTTCCGTCGGTGATCTCGGCGCAGCCGGCACTGGCGGCGCGAACGCGGAAGCGGGCTCTGCGATGCAAGGCGGATCGAGCCAGGGCGGCGCCAAGCTCGCGAGTGAAGGTGGCAAGCAAGCACAAGCAGTGGGTGGCGGTTCCGACAGCGTGGGTGGGCGGGTGACATCCGCGGGCGGCATGGCTGCCGCCGAGGGGGGCGCGGACCAGGGGAGCGGAGGTGCGCCCGATGCGCAGTGCCCGGCGACGCTCGACGAGTTCCTGCCGGTTGTGGAAATCGAGTGCCCCGTGGACCTGCCGGACTCAGGCGCTCCGTGCGATGACTTCGCCGAGAACGGCATCTGTGTTTGGCAGACCGGCTTCCCGCAACAAAGCAGCCTCTCGGGCTACGAGGTCAGGGGCTGCTACTCGGCCTTGCGGGGCAAGCAGTGGTACGGCAACGGCCAGGGCGGTCTGGGCCCGCCTGGTCTCGACCCGCAGAATTGCCCGCAGGCATTGCCCGAGCAAGGCGGCAGCTGCACCGGGCACGCGAACGAGAATTGCTATTTCCCCGAAGCGTTTTGCACCTGTCGGGACAACCCACTGCAATGGAAATGCACCGCGAACCCGAAGCCGAATCGGGTGCCCGCGCCCGTCGCGCGCTTGTGCCCGCCCGGCAACGTCGATGAATCGATGTCGATCAAGGACTTGAGCGACTTGCAAATCGAGGCCTGGTGCCGCTGGTACGCTGGCGGCGGCGAGCGGCCGCAGCTGAACCCTGCCGATAGTCCCGGCTACGCGGACTCGTACGCTTCGAGCTATGGGCACATCGGCGGAGACGTCTGCATCGCGGATTTGCCGCTGGACTGGTGCATGAAGAATATCTTGCAGCGCCAGTCGGAGTGCACCGCCACGCTCGAGCAACTCGACGACTGCATGGAGTCGATTCGAGGCTGGGGCAACGCCAGTCCCGCTTGGGTCGGCCATGGCTGCGGCCCGTTGCTCTCGAACCCCGGCTGCGAGCATCTCATCGTGCAAAAGGTCGAGCCGAGCGAATCGCCGCCGCCCTGCAAGGTACCGGTGGGACAAGGCCTCCCGTAGCGCGGTGGCCGGTGGGACCGCATTTCCGCCGGCAATTTCCGACAAACATCGGGGTCTTGCGGGGCTTGTCCGGCCCGTGCCCGCCCGGGCTATGCTGTGAGGCCATGGTGCAGGTGCCCCCGCTCAAAGGTGCTGTCGAGGAGCGCGCAATCGATCGCGCCTTGTCGCTCGCGCTGGCCGACGACCGCGAAGGCGCGCTGCGCGTCGCGGCCTCGCTGCTGGAAGGCGAGCCGCTGTCCGCCTTCAACACGTTCGTCACCGCCTGGCTGCTGGGCGCGCTCGGTCGGCCTGCGGAGCTGGAGACTGGCCTGCGCGCGGCGCTGGAACGCGCGGTGTTCGACGGCAATCTGCCGCTGGCGATCGCGGCCTACGCGCTCTTGCGCGACGCCGAGCTGGCAGCCGACGAGGGGCTCGAGGCCATGGCCGCCGCGTTCGCCAAGGGCTCCGCTCGTATTTCGGACAAGCGCGGGGCGCCGCCGCAGATGGCCTCGGCCACCAAAGAACCGGCGCCGCTCGACGAAAAGCTGACGGGCGAGGCGCTGCTGGAGCGCGCTGGCGAGCTCTTGAACGCGGCCAAAGCCGCCCAAGACGAGGCCAGCCTGAGCGCGGTCGCGGCCCAAGTTTCGCCGCAGGTGCTGTTCTCGGCGCTGGACCCGGCGAGCTTCAAGGCGACCGTGGCCGTGTTCGACGTGCGCTTCGTGCCCGACGAGCAAGCGTTGGTGGAGGAGGGCAGCGTCGGCAACGAAGCCTTCATCGTGGCGCGCGGTGAGTTGGACGTTTCGAAGAAGGCGATCAAGCCGGGCGGCGCGCCGCTGGCCCTCGCGCGCCTGGGCAACGGCGCGTTGTTCGGTGAGATGGCGTTGTTGTCGTCGGCGCCGCGCACCGCCACCGTCACTGCTTGTCGGCCCAGCGTGGTGTTGGTCGGCAGCAAGGCCGCGCTCGACCGCGTGGCCGCCAAAGCGCCCGAGGTAGGGCGGGTGTTCGCCGAGTTTTGCCGGCGACGCATGCTCGACAATTTGGTGCGCACCAATTTCATCCTCAAGTCAGCCAGCCCTTCGGAGCGGCCCGCCTTGATCGAGCGCTTCGTCGTCAAGCAGTTCAACCAGGGCGAGCGCATCGTGGTCCAAGGCTCGCCGCCGGACGGGCTGCACATCGTGGCCTTGGGCGAGGTCGCCATCGTGCACAACGACGGCAAGGACACGACCTTGGTCGCGCGTCTGGGTCCGGGCGAAGTAGTCGGTGAGGTCGCGTTGATTTTACGGCGCCCCGCCATCACCGACGTGATCGCGCACCACCCGACCGTGACCTTGTTTTTGCAACGCGATCGCTTCTTGGGGCTGGCGCGCGCCCACCCCAAAGTGTTCGTCGAGCTGTACGAGCTGGCCGTTCACCGCGACCAAGAGACGGCCACCGCCGCCTCGTCCGACGCCGCCGAGAGCGAAGACTTCGTCTTGGTCTGAGACCGCGAATCCTTCGGCCGGCGCGGCCGCCAGAGCCATTTCGTGGCGGGTTTCGCCAGTCCTTGACCGCTTCCCGGGTGGCAGCTAAGTCCCGGGCACCATGAAGAGCCGCTTGTTCAGTGTTTTCGGCGTACTGCTGCTGAGCCTCCTCGGGGTGGCCGTGCCGAGCACCGCCCACGCCCAGGCCAAGATCGCCGTCGTCGACACCGAGCGCGCGGTCATGGAAACCGAAGACGGCCTGCGCGCCCAAGCAACGCTGAAGAAGCTGTTCGACTCCAAGCAGCACGAGCTGGACAAGAAGCAAGAAGAGCTGGTCAAGGAGCGCGAGGACATCGAGAAGCAGCGCGACGTGCTGAGCAAGGGTGCGCTGGCCAAGCGCGCCGACAAGTGGCAGCGCGACATGATGCAGCTTCAGCAGAAGTTCGTGGAATACAACCAGGACATCCAGAAGAAGCAGAGCGAGCTCACGCAGCCCGTCTTCCAGAAGACGATGAACATCATCCGTCGCCTGGCCACGCAAGAAGGCTTCGACGTCGTCGTCGACAAGAAAGCCGTCCCCTACGTGCGCAGCGATCTGGATCTGACCGACCGCGTCATCACCATGTACAACTCCGGCGGTGGTAGCGACGCCGCTGACAAAGCGGCTCCCGCTGCGCCGGCTGCGCCGAAGGGCCCGACGCCGATGGCTCCGCCGGTCTTGGCTCCGCCCAAGACGCCCTGAGCCACTCGCTCTTCGGCGGACTCGAAAAGGGGGTGCGCATTGGCCAACATCAAATCCAAGCCGTTGCGCATCCAGATCTCCAAAATCTTGGAGATCTTGCCGCACCGCTATCCGTTCGTGATGGTGGACCGCGTGACCGAGATCGTGCCCGGAAAGTCGATCCGCGGGCACAAGATGGTCAGCTACAACGAGCCGTGGAGCCAGGGGCATTTCCCCGGGCGGCCCATCTTTCCCGGCGTCTTGATCATCGAGTGTTTGGCGCAGATCGGCGGCATTTTGGCGTACGCGTCCGAGCCGTTCGATACGAGCAACAGCCTGATGTACTTTCTGGGCATCGACAAAGCGAAGTTTCGTCACACGGTGACGCCCGGTGACAAGCTCGACTTGATGGTCGAGGTGCTGCACCACCGCTCCAACGTGTGGAAGCTGCGCGGCGAAGCCACCGTCGAAGGCACCCTGTGCGCTTCGGGAGAGCTGCTCGCTTCGATCGTGGATCGCGAAAGCTAAGGGCCGCACGGCCAGGCCGAGCGCCGATCGCGGTCGAGGCCGCGATCGACGCCAGGCGCTACACGCGAGACACGGGTGGAAAAAACCTACAACGAGTCTACGAAGTTGATGTCGGTGATGGTCAAGGTGCGCGCGCCGGCCGCGCTGCTTTGCACGCCGATCTGAACCTGGGTGACGTTGGCGAGCGAGAAGTCCGGGTCGGCGCTGCTGTTGAAGCAACTGGTGGGGGTAGTCAGGTCGACGCTGTACGCCGGGCCACCCGCGACGGTGAGATCCCATTGGCAGCCGCGCTTGGCGCCGTCCGCCAGCACGACGAGGAGCTTCGTGGCCGCGCCGCCCGTCAACGTTGCGTTCAACGACATCGACTCGAAGGAGCTGAGGTCGATGCCACCTGGCAGGTAGCTTCCGGCGGTTTGGAAAGCCAAGCGGCCATGCTGTGAAGCGCCCGTGAACGTGAAGGTCGCGGTCGAGCTGGTCGGCGTGTAAGCCTCGCTAGTGATGAGCTGAGGCGCGTCCACGAACGCGGCGGTCAGCGCGAACGCGAACCACGGCGCGCCACGCAACGTGGCCCCCGCGTCGGTGCCGTCCATGCCGTCGGCACCAGCGGGGCCTGTCAAATTGCCGGTCTTGGTCCAGCCGCCCGCGCCCTTGGAATACAAATCGCCCGTCGCCGAATCGATGTACACGTCACCCACTGCGCCGAGCCCCGCTGCCGGCGCGCCCGCGCCCGTGCGCACGCTCGTGCCGTTGGTGCCGTTGGTGCCGTTGGTGCCGTCCATGCCGTCAGTGCCCGGGTCTCCTTTGGCGCCCGTGTCACCTTTGGGACCGGGCGGACCACCGCTCAAGTTGGTGATCACGCTCCAGGCGCCTCCGGACTTTTGATACACGTCGCGGCTCACGGTATCGATGTACAGATCGCCATCGGCGCCCAAACCGGCGGCCGGGGCGCCCGTACCTTTCAGAATGGCAGAGCCGTCGGCACCATCCGCACCGTTGGTGCCGTTGGTGCCGTTGGTGCCATCAGCGCCATCCGCACCGGGCGCTCCGTCTTTGCCGGTCGCGCCGGTGGCTCCGTCTTTGCCGTCGCTGCCGTCCTTACCGTTCAGCCCCGCCGGCCCCGCCGTGCCTTGGGCTCCGTCTTTGCCATCGGCTCCGTCTTTGCCATCGCTCCCGCTGCAACCCACGACCATCGTCAACGCCAAGACCGTTAGAATACTTCGCATGTTGTGTCTCCTCGTGGCGGTGGTCGCCGCTCCCCTCACGTAGCCCGACGCCTACCGCAATTAACCGCGCATGTTCGTCGAACGGTCGCCGCAGTTCAATCAGAACTGGAACCGGTTCCTCAACTCGGCGTAGCCGTTACGGAAAATCGATGTTCGGAGTCGGCGCGCCGGACTTACTTCGACTCGAGCCGAAGCGCTCAGACGTCGTCAACCACCCTGAGAACCCTTCTTGATCGGCTCAACACCCGACGTGCGCGACTCGTAGATCTTTTGCACGACGACGGGCGGCCTGGGAGGAAGGGCGGCCCGCATACGGGCGTTGATGAAGCGCTCGGCGCCGCACCAACAATAGGCGACGAACAGGCCGGTCAAGAACGACGTCCAAATCAGTAACAGGCCTCGCGCAGAGGTAACGGTAGTCATTCCGTCGCCTCCGGGCGGTAGACGCATTGCAGGAGGTTGCCGATCCAGGCGCGGGGTTCGCCCCCGTCGGCCACGCAGTAGTCTTCGGCGGCGCGCGTGGTGAGCTCGTCTTGCCGCTGGTGGTAGTGCGGTGCCAGGCATTGAGCGAGGTCCACGCCGACCTTTGCGCCGGCGAGTATGGCCACGGGAACGCAGCCACTTTCCGCCGCCGCAACCGCCAGGCCAATGTCCAACGTCTGGCCGGGGCACTGGGGAAGGCTGTCGACCACGAAAGGCGTTAGCGGTACCGAAGCCGGCGGAATGGCCACCCGCTGCGGAGAAACGCTCTTGACGAGCTTTTGCACGGACTCGGCGGACGGTGCCGGCGCGTCTTCGCCGCCGGCCAGAGATTGATTGGGCTCGGCCGAGCACTGGTTGGGCTCGGCGCGGAGACTGGGGGAAGTGAGCTCCACGGGTTCGCAGTCGAACGTGGGAATGGCTTGGCTGCGGTCCAGGGTGCATTGGATGGGGTCAGGCATGATGACCGCCCCATCGGTCTCGCCCCCTGCTCGGTTGCTAGAAATGCGGCGAGGCCGAGCGCCCGACCCCCGCGTCAGGTCAAAAGGATCGCGAGGCGCCGAAGGCGGAGCACAGAGGAGACCAGGACCTATTTGCTCTCGAACAAATCGTCGAACACACGATCGAACTCGTCGTCGTTGGCGGCGCGGGCGTTGCTGTGCGCGCTGGGGGCGGGCGGCGGCAGCAATGCTTGGATGCGGTCCGATACGCCGCGGTAACCGGGGTCGCGCCGCGCGATCTTCTGGAAGTAGTACAGGGCGTCTTGGTTCTTGCCCTTCATCTCGTACACGTTGCCAAGATCGTAATAGAGACTCATCTCTTGCTCGACCGTCTTTTGCGTGGCCGAGAGCGCGCGCACGTAAGCTTCGGCGGCGCGATCGAGCTGGCTCTGCTCGAGGTAGATCATGCCGATCATCGCGAAGCACATGCACTCGCGAGCGGCGTCGCGCGCGGCGGTCTCGAACTCGCCCACGGCGTCGGGCAACAGGCCCATCTCTTTGTAGGCGACGCCCAGGTCGTAGTGGGTGGCGCTGTCGTTGTCGGCCACCTGCGCTTTGACGCCGGCCTTGAACTTCTCGAACACCTGGTCGACGTCGATGTCCTGCGTCGACGACAACGACTGGCGTGCGCTCTCGGCCGCGAAGCTCTCGGGCGCCGGCTCCAGCGCGTCCAAGGCCTCGAGCGACTGCGCGACGTCGAAGCCCTGGCCGTTGCCGTGGTCACTCAGCTGGGAGCGCTCTTTGGTCTGGCTCTCGCCCGAGCTGGCCAGTATGGCGTCGATTTCAGTCAGCCGCTCGAGCACGAGCTTGTGGTTCGGCGTTCGCCCTAGCTGCTCGACCAGGATGTTTTTGGCGTCTTCGTACAGACCGCGGGCGGCGAAGAACTCGGCTTCGTCCAGCACGTCCTCCAAGCCTTCGTAGCTGGGCTCGGCGGCGGCCGCCGGAGCAGGCGGCGGGATGAAGTCTTCGACGATCGAGATCTCTTGCTCGTCTTCGTCCTCGTAGCTCGCCAGCTCGGTGACGTCAGTGGTGGGCTCGTTGGCGACGCCCAGGTCGTCGTCGGCTTGAGAGGAGAGCGGAAAGCTGGGCAGCGGCTCGTCTCCGCCGGGCGCGCCGAATGGATCGTCCATGGCCGACAGCGAGCGCTTGCCCAAGCTGCGACCGGGCTCGCTGGCCATCGCCTGCTCGACGGAGGCCTCTTCCAGATCGTACGAGGGCAGCGGCTCGTTGGGATCGAACCCGTCGGGCTGCGAGCCACCCACGCTCAGCATGTCGCTTCCGGTGTGGACGCGCGTGCGACCGTCTTCGACTTCCTCGGTATACGGGCTGGAGCCCGTCGCCAGTTGCTCCCAGAGCAAGAGCGCGTCGTGATTCTCCGGATCGACCTCGAGCACTTGCGAGAGCAGCGTTTCGGCTTGCCCGAGGTTGCCGGCTTCGAGGTACAGCTGCGCGACGTTGATCGATTCCTGCTGCGCGGCCTCGCGCTGGCCCGCTTCCAGCAAGAGCTCGCGCAGCTTTTCGCGAATTTCCAGCGAGCGCGGGTCAATCTCGAGCGCAATGTGCAGGGCCTCGACCGCCTTGGGGTAGAGCCGCAGCTTGCGGAACGACTCGGCGTCGACGATGGCCTTGCGAGCGTGGGCTCGGGCGTCGAACGAGCTCGGATCGTTGAGCTCCTCCGCCACCTCCTGCTGCTCGTCCACCACCACCACGTCGGGTGCGCTGACCATTCGCGGACGTGGATCGGGCAAGCGCACCTGCGCCGGCGGGGCCACGTCGAAGTTCTGTGAATCCTCGATCAGCTCGACGTCGGAGTCGGACAGCGAGGCGTGGGAAGACTCGGGCGGCCGCTGCGATTGAGCGGCGGGCATCACGCTGTCGAACGCCGCCACTTGGTCGTCACTCGGCGCGACCTGGCGCAAGTGACCGAGCAGCTGGCTGTACAGATCGGTCTTGTTCTGCTCGCGGGCAAGGCGAGCCATCTCTTTGTAGACCTCGACCGCCTTCGCCTCTTGGCCGATCAGCGTGAAGGCCTGCGCGAGCAGACCGAGCGTCTCCAGATCCTTCGGGTCGGCCTGGAAGCAGATCTGCAGCTTGGCCAGCGCCTGCATGCCGTCTTCACGTGTGGCGCGGCCCAGGTACAGCTCGGCCGCCACTCGGGCAAAGCGCGCGTCTTGCCGGAAATGCAGGATGCGCTCGACGACCTTGAGCGCGTCGTCGGACCGCTCCAGGTTGAGCAACAGCTCGGCGGCGGTCCAGAACGACTCGATGGCTTCGTCGAGCGATTGGACGCGGCAGCAGGCTTCGGCCAGCCGCAGGTGCGGCAGCGGATTGCCCGCATCCAGCTCCACCATCTTGCGGAACACCTCGATGGCGTCCCGGTCGCGGCCGGCGCGCTGGAGGCGCGTGGCCACTTCGTCCCACGCGGCCAGTGCGTCGCTGGTCAGGCCGAGCTGGGTGTAAATGTCCGCCAACTTCGGCACGATGTGCCCGTAGCGGTCGGCCAGATCCGGCGCGTGCTTCTTGATGAGCTCGCGGATCTGCTTGTAGACGGCGATGGCTTTGAGCGCGAAGCCTTGCGCGGCGTAGAATTGTCCGACGCGGTCGTACGTCGCGATGGCCTCGGGGTAGGCGGAGAGGCGCGCCTGAAGGTCGCCAATCTTCAATAGCGTGCGGGCGTCGTTCGGATCCTCCTGAACGATCCTCTGGTATTCCACGATCGCCCGGTCGTACTTCTTCTTCTCGATGTACTTCTGGGCAGCCTGGAGAATCTTCTCGCGCTCGATAGACAAGGCTTCTGCTCGGATGGTGGATTCGGCGGCCGAGCCGAAACCATGCCGAGGCGCCAAATCCTACGAACTTTCGCGGGGTTGGTCAAGCTGAGTAGGACGGTTCGCAGCGCCTTTACGATGCCCCCGGCGTGCTACATTTCCTTGCAAAGTGCTCAGCTTTGCCGATGTCGAGCGCGCGCAGGCCCGCATAGCCGGGAAGGTGCGACGCACACCGCTCAGCGAGAGCGCTGCCCTATCGCGGCTCACCGGCTGCCAAGTTCATCTCAAGCTCGAAAACCTACAGTTTACGGGGTCTTTCAAAGAGCGTGGCGCGGCTTCGCGCCTGCTCACCCTGAGCGAGGCCGAGCACCGCCGAGGCGTCATCACCGCCAGCGCTGGAAATCACGCCCAGGCTCTGGCGCTGCACGCTTCACGCTTGGGGGTTGCGGCCACGGTCGTGATGCCGGAGGCGACCCCACTCGTCAAAGTCCAGGCCACCGAGAGCCACGGAGCGCGCGTGGTTCTGTGGGGTACCGGCTACGACGCCGCGGCCGAGCGTGCCGCCGAAATCGCCGCCGAAACCGGCGCCGTGTACGTCCACCCCTTCGACGACCTCGAGGTCATGGCCGGGCAGGGCACCATCGGGCTCGAGCTGCTCGAGCAATTGCCCGACTTCGACGCCGTGATCGTGCCGGTGGGCGGCGGGGGCCTCATCGCCGGCATCGCCACCGTGCTTCGAGAAAGGCGCCCCGACGTGCGCATCATCGGGGTCGAATCGCGCACCTTTCCCGGCATGCGCCGCGCGCTCGAATCGGAGCTGCCCGCGTCGCTGCCGCCCACCGCGCTGCCCGGCGGCAAGACCATCGCCGACGGCATCGCGGTGCGGCGCGTCGGCCAGCTCACTCGTCAGGTCGTGAAGGCCCGGGTCGACGAGATCGTGCTGGTGGACGAAGAAGAGATCGCCGAAGCCATTTTGCTGCTGCTCGAGCGTGAGCGCACCGTGGCGGAGGGCGCCGGCGCCGTAGGTTTGGCGGCGCTGGTCCACCGTGATTTGGGGCTCGCCGGCCGGCGGGTGGTGGTGGTGATCTCGGGCGGGAACATCGACGTCAACTTGGTCTCGCGGGTGATCCAACGCGGCCTGGTCAAAAGCGGCCGGTTGTGCCGCTTGTGGATCACCGCGCGCGACGTCGCCGGCACGCTGCACGAAATCACGGGCGCAGTGGCTCGAGCCCGCGCCAACATCGTCAGCATCGAGCACGACCGCGCGTTCTCCGGCGTCGAGCTCGGCCAAACCCGCGTCGAGCTCGTGATCGAAACCAACGGCCCCGAGCACATCCTAGCCGTCGAAGCCGAGCTGAGCCGCGCCGGCTTCGAATCCCACGCTCTCCGCAACAGCTTCTGAGTCGTTCGGTGATGCCCGAACCAGCTCGACTTCGGCGTCGCTGAAAGTTGCGTGGAGTGCGGTTAGTGGGCAGGGTGTGGAGCCCAATCTGGCTACGACGTGTCGTTCCAACGCTATGGGGAAGCCATTGAATAGGGCTTGGCGCCTCCAGAAGTGCGCGCCACGTGCCCAGAAGCCCACGACTTCCGCGTGATAGTCGTGTCTTGTGAGCCGGCCCGTAGCGTCGAAATAGAAGCGCTGCCGACGAGAATGGGTCGGCAAGTCAGCGGGCAACTGGACGTCCAATACCGCCAAGCGGTCGTTTCGAGGACCGACCTCTGCGGCCCGAATGAGCCTTGCTTCGAAGAGACTGAAGGGTAGCGAGTGGTAATGTGTCAGTGCGTAGCCAAAGAAGTAGAGCGCGTCGAGCGGTGCCCAGCGACGGTTCGCCGACAGGCCTCGAAAACTCTGGCGATGGTTTTCGACCTTCACCACGACGTCCCCGTCGAGGCGTTCCAGGCGAACGGCACCTGCTTCGAATATGCCGACGTGGTCGGCATCGGGATAGCCCAGGAAGCGGGCCCAGCGGCTGTGCGGTCGGATCTCGAAGGCCGACGGAAGGCGGAAAGTTCGCCCACTGCCCTTCAACCATGGCACGAGACCAGAGAGTCGATCCGGCAGAAGTCGGATTCGGCTCAATGCGCGCCAAGTCTCGAAACCGCCGTAGTGGTCGCAAGCGCGCTGAAGTATCGCAAGCGACTGGGACGTCCATCCTCGCTCACCCAGCGCCGGCGTCATTGCGGTCTCCACTTCCGCCAAGTCGTCCTCCGTCCGCCCCTACGTACCGCCGCCAAGCTGCGGCCGCATCTAGAAACGTGGAATTCCGCATCCAAGGTCGAGCACAGTCGTACCGACGAGCGGTGGAAGCAGATCCATCACCTCCGACCAGCTTCGCCAATCAAACTGACGCTTGTACTCACTCGCTAGGCTCATGGGCATCCAGCGGTCATCAGGCATAACGAGCGCGGCCCGCCAACGTACCAGGTTTCAGCTGCGCCGGCCGAGCGAACCCGAGGGCGGCGTCTGCTGCGAGCCGGAGTTGGGCGGCGCGCGGTACGAGTCAGCCCCGCGCACGGACGCGCGCTCGACTGTGGTCTGGCAAGAATCCGGCCGGCGAATTCTGGTCCTGGCTTAGAGTCGAGAGGTCAATCCAGGTCCTGCACCGTGGCACGAAAACGCCGCGAGCATGGGGGCGACCGCCGATGAGCCATTCCTGTGGTGACGCGCCATCAAGCTCGAGCACACCGAGTGTAACTGAAACCCGCGACGCCCCCGTGCCGACCTCGATGTTCGTGAGCGATACATCGGAGGCACGCCCCAATGGCCAAGCTTGGATGGCGCCGTTTCCTGAGAGCCACCATGGTCGAGGGTTCGCTCTTGCCTGCTCTTCAGCGACGAGCGAGCCCTCTTCGCGCCAGACGGAATCAACCACTGAAGGGAAGGCGTCCTCGTCCACCAGCAACCAGAGATTCAGCTGGTCGCTCCGGTGAACGTGAAGGTCCACGAGATACCTTTTCACGTCTCGCGAAGGCTTGTGCCCAAGATCCTCGGCAATGCGTTGCGCTCGAATGTCGATGGGTGGACGAGTGTCGGCGCAGGGAGACGAAGGCACGATACGTGTCGGAAATCCGTCGTCGGCAACCACCGAGTGAGTACCTGAGCATCCCAACACCGCGGCCGGCGCGAACGCCGCGACCACGAGCGCCGCCGCAAAGTCGCGTCGGACCGTCATCTCGCCCCATCAACGTACCGCCGTTGAGCAGCGGCTGCATCAGGAAAACCAGGAACTGAGAGGCGACAGGTGGCGACGAGCGGTCAAACAGACCAACGACGGGCAACTTCGTCAACGAGCGCAGCGATCGTTCTGCGAGCTTCGTGTCGATCGGCACCGCCCGCCAGTAGGCGATCGTATTGGGTTTCAGCGTGACGAATGTGAGCGCGGACAGCGAGGTCGATGGCGTCCGTGTCGAGGGCCTTGGCTGCGGCCGTTCGACCAACGCGAGCGCTATACTTGCGACAAGCGTGCTCTGCGATGGAGTGTTCTCGTCCCGCGGGGCAGCCAGGGTAACGTTTCTTGATCTCCTCGGCGAACTTCGCGACATAGGCGTTGTCGGCGATGAGCTCCTGCTCAGCGCGCCGTAGCGCTTTGGCAGCGCGAGCCGGCGCATCCCCAAGGCACGCGGCTTCGGCGGCTTCGAGAGCTGATTGTTCGACGAGAAGGCCCTGGCGTTCATAGTGCTTGCGCGAACGGCTCCACTTCAACACGACGGCCCAAAGCGTCGAGGCTTGTTTGGCGCGTCTAGTGAGCGCGGCGTCTCCAGTCGGCAGAAATTCGAGGTGATCGAGATCGGCGCAGGGCAAACACACGGCGCCTTTGTTTTGGTCGAGATGGATCCAAGATGAATGACCGAGAACCGCGCCGCAGTCGCTGCACGTACCATCCCGACTGGAGATGAAGACCTTGATTTCCGGAGCTTCCGGCACGCCCTGGGCGTAGCACGACGGAACGTGGGATCAACGAGACGTGAAGCGGGGCCGCCCTCGTCTCGCTACCTAGCCGCCCACGGCAAGCACGCGGCCACCCACACCTAGTCACTTGCGGTCCGCCTCAGGGCGTCAGTTGGGCGGCTGACCACGGGTCTACAGTCGATGAGGGACTTCAACCGTCAGGTGTCGCAGGCGGCAATTTAGCGATCAGTCTTGTCCCCGTTGGAATGCTGGCGTGCGTGGACTGGGTCACTACATCCGCGAACGATGTCGACCGAGAGCGTACCCGAGAAAACTCCCATGTGACCGTGGTTCGACGCCCGAAAAGTACCGACTACCAGGCAATATTCGTGGTCGTGGTACTTCACCACGGGCGACAGGGAGGCGTTGCAGCTAGCGACGAGGCGCGGCCGTCTGCTTCAATGGCTTGTTGGGCGGCGCCCGCCCGGGTTGGTCAGTAGTCGCTGGAGGAGCAACTCGTGTACCCTCTTGCGACGGCGGAGCAAGGCAATGAGCACAAGTACGGGCAAGTTCTTCTACGTGGGAAAGCGCTATCGGGCGAGGCAGGACTTCACTGTAGGAGCCACGTTCCGAAAGGACGAGCTGTTGGTGTTCATAGGGGGCGGGTTCGTCCCTTATGACAACGCGCATTCCTACGAATTTCGGTCGCTGACCGACGGGAGCAGCAAGGCGTGGCTGCTGCGTGAAGATGACCCACTGTCGCTTCGGGAGGAGCTCTTCGAACGAATGCCCGACGAGTGAGGATGGCCCTCAAAATGGGTCGCGCTCAAACTTCTCGACTTGAGCGATCTCGTCGCTCGTCAGGTACTTCTCGCGTGCGGCTCTCAGTCTTGCCTGGAGTCCCGGAGCAAAAAAGAAGGCTGACAATCGGTCAACCCATTCGGTCATGCCGGGTGTTCGATACTGATACTTTTGGAAGTTGAATAGTGCGAAATGGTGACCAAAGCGCGCCGCACACTCTTCAGCTGAAAGGTTGAGACGAAAGCGCGACAGCGCGTCCTGCTCGTACTCGGGGGTGGCAAGAGGACGCGCGTCCATCGTCCGCCCAACTATAATTGGGTGGCGAGGGGTTGTCTTATGCGGCGGGCGCCGGGCCGTGTATCGCGCATGCTCGCGGCTGGCCGGAGGCTGGAATTGACGGGAATTGCGGGGGCGCCTCGAAAAAACGGGTCTGTATAAGACGCTAAGTGGAGATCTGGGATTGGAGGGGGCGGCGGAGCTGGAAAGGTTTTGACGTCGTTGGCGCGCGGGCCTTGCTTGGGGGCGGCGGTGCACGAGCCGTCTGGGCGCGCGTCAACCTCGCAAGTGTTTCACGCACCCGCCGGTGGTGCGCGGGGCGCCGTCCACTATCGCCGGGGCTGTCGCTCGCGCGGTCGCGATCATCGAGACCCGGAGGCGGCACGGAAGCTTCTGCATGCGAGCTGCGAGGCGGCAGCCCAGACGCTGTTCAGGGTGCAGGGTTTGCGCGGGGGGCAGGGTGTAGCGTTTGCGCGGGGCGTGGGCGTGCGGGCGCGCGTTGAGCTTGGTTGACGCTGCATGCTGACGGTGAGGCCGGCACGTCTGTGAGCAGCCGGCTGCTCCATTTTCCGTCGCGCACCGCCTTGGGAGCAGCTGGCTGCTGCATTCTCCGTTGCGCACGGCCTTGGGAGCAGCTCGCTGGTGTCCGTGGTGGTTGAGCATGGTCTTGGGACCAGATCGATGCTCCTCGTCTCATCGCTCAGCGTGCTCCGGAGCTGCGAGCTGCTCGGAACAGGTGCTGCGTTGTCTCGCGAGCCCAGCCAGCTGGGGCGGATGGGTCGCGCGGAGCGTTCCGAGCCAGTCAGCTTGTTCGAGCGGGTCGTGCACCGCCTTCCGGCACCAGCCAGCTGCGTTTTGAGGTCAGCAGCTCGTCATCGCGACCTCGTAGGCGACGCCGTTCATCATCTCGCTCGCGCCGCGTTATCCGCTTGCCTGGTTGGTTTCCCTTTTCAGGGCAGCATGGCGCCGACGGCGCGCAGCTCGTCGGCGGTGACGGTGAGCGTGTAGGGGTAGCAGACGCAGCTGCCCGGGTAGCCTTCTCCGGGGTCCGTGTCGCGCGGCGTGCGCGTGAGCACCTGCGAGCCGGTAGGCCCCTCTAGCTCGATTGACCAAGCCGCGTTTACGTCCGCCGATTCGTAGCTGAAGTGTGAGAAGAAGGGAGTCCCGATGTCGACGTGACTCTCGTGTGCGGCGGGAGTGCAGCTCCAGGCCGCGGTGCTGGCAGTAGTGGTCGCCGCATCCCACGTACAGACGATCTGCGCCTCTGGCGCATCGCCAGGTCGGAGCTGAACCCGCAAGGACTGGGACGTGCTGGCGTTGGGTGTCGGCAACCCAATTTCAATCTCCGACGCGCAATCGCATTTGCAACCTGGGCTGGCAGCGAGCAGCAGCAGGGCGACGAATGGCATCCAACCCTGGGCGCGCAGCATGCAGACGCCGACAGCAACCCTCGTGCCAGTCACCATTTCCCGAAAAATCCGCGCAAGCCGGTTTCGCCGCAGGAGAGCCGTCCCTGATCGCGGTGTCAGGCATGGGCCCGCTCCACGGTAACGGAGGCGCGAGCCAACGCTGGGTGTTGCCGTAGCGCCCCGTCGGTACGAATTTCGAGCCCTTGAAAGGTTTCGGGTCCTTGAGAACACGTACAGTAGGGGAGAGAGCATGATGCGGCCGACGACCGGAGCACTGACGCTGGGATTGGCCTTGGTGGCCTGTGGGGGGCGTTTTGACGCCGATCGGCACGGGGCGGGCGGTAGCGCCGAGGTCGCGACCAGTGGCAACCCCGGTGTCGGCGCGTCCAACGTGGGGGCCGGCGCTGCGGTGGGGGTCGACGGTGGATCTCCGGGCGTCGGCGGCAGCACGGGCACGGCTGGTATGCCGGCAACGGACGAGCTCGGGCCCTCGTGCGTGGCGAGTGGCGAACCGCCGCCGCTGACGGGGCCATTCGCGCCGCCGGCGGTGGTGTGGAGCCGCATCTCGATGCTCACGTGGGGCACGCCGATGGGACCCATGCCGTTGCCCATGCCGGCGACGACCACGTACGAGTGGGCGGGCAGCATGGTCACGTTCGCGCTGCTGGATGCGAAAAACACGACCGACGGGGCGCGGGGGCTCGAACGCGTTCTCCGGCAATTGCTCGACCTGACGCCGGACGCCCCCTTGCAAGGTCCGTGGGCGGACAATCTGCTCAACGGCGAGCCGGCGCTCCACGTGCTCCTACTCTCGCCGTTTTTGGAGCCGGAGCGCCTGGGTATCTTCACCGAACCGAGCTGGCTTGCCGAGCACAGCTCCATTTCGGCGCGCGGCACCTCCTTCCAGAATGCGCTGCTGTCGCCGGTACCGACGCCGCCCGCTGGCGTGAAGCAAATGCTCACGCCCGAGCCGAACGTGTCGGATCGACAAGCGCTCGAGGCGGCGACTCAAACCCCCGTCTGCGTGTCGTGCCATCGGATCATCGATCCACCAGGCTTCGCGCTTGGGCATTTCGATGCCAAGGGCGCTTACCGCGAGCTCGATCAAGGGCTGCCGATCGACACCACCGGCTCACTCTTGCTGTTCAACAGTGGGGTCGAGGTGACCTTCGACGGCTTTCAAGACCTGAACGCGAAGCTGGTCGAGAGCTGCGCCGCGAATTCGGGTTTTGCGGACGCGTTCTTGCGCGCGGCGCTAGCCCTCAACGGCGTCTCGCCGCAGGCGCAGCTCGACTTCGGGGAAGAGAACGGCCAGCGCGTGCGGCAGGGGTTTTTGAACCACGGGCGCAGCTACGAAGCTCTGGTCAAGGCGTACATCCAAAGCCCCGCCGGGCTTTACCCCTGAGCCTCGTCGGCCCGAAAGCCTAGCATCCGCGCGCCGTCGCGCCGCCCCCCTTGATTGATGAGGCCAGGGGTACAATGCTCTCCTGGTGCAACCAGACTCCAGCTCCGAAAGCCTCGGCGCCTACCGCGCCCCCTTCGCGGCGGGTGGTCCCGTGGCCATCGACGAAGCTCTTTGCGGGCGGCTGCTCGCGGTAGCGCTGTCGAAGGGTGGGGACTACGCCGACCTGTTCTTCGAGTACCGCGCCGGCGGCGGGCTCAACTTCGAAGAGGGTATTTTGCGCAGCGCCTCCCGGGGCGTGAGCCTGGGTGTCGGCGTTCGGGTCCAAAAGGGCGACGCCACCGGCTACGCCTACGTCGAAGACCTGGAGTTCGACGCCATGAAGCGCGCCGCCGAGACCGCGGCCCGCATCGCCGACGGCGGCAAGACCATCGACCCGGTGCGGCTCGAGAAGCGCGACGTCGCCGATCGCTACCGGCTGGAGCAAACGACGCTCGACGTGCCTGGCGCCCAAAAGCGCGATTTGCTCGAGCGCGCCGCCAAGGCCGTGCTCGCCTTCGATTCGCGGCTGATCAAAGCCTCCGCGTCGTTTTCGGAAGAAGTGCGCGAGATCTTGATCGCCACCAGCGACGGCCGTTTCGTTCGCGACTTCCAGCCCATGCTTCGCTTCGGCATCAGCGCCGTCGCCGAGCACGGCGGCAAGCGCGAGTCGGGGCGCAGCGGCGGGGGCGGGCGCATGACGCTCAGCTACTTCGCCGGCAAATCACCCGAAGATCACGCGAAAATTGCCGCGCAGCAGGCGCTGGTGTTGCTCGACGCGCGCTCGGCCCCCGCCGGCCAAATGGAGGTCGTGCTGGCCCCCGGCGATAGCGGCATCCTGCTGCACGAAGCGGTGGGGCACGGCTTGGAAGCCGACTTCAACCGCAAGAAGACCAGCAACTATAGCGACCGAATCGGTCAAGTCGTGGCCAGCCCCTTGTGCACGGTGGTGGACGACGCGACCCTGCTGCAAAGCCGCGGCTCCATCAACGTGGACGACGAGGGCCTCACCCCCGAGCGCTCGGTGCTGATCGAGAACGGAATCCTCCGCGGCTACATGCAAGACCGTCTGTCTTCACGGCACTTCGGCGTCACCCCTACGGGTAACGGCCGCCGAGAGAGCTTCGCCGCCTCCCCCATGCCGCGCATGACCAATACCGTGCTGTTGGCCGGCCAAAATGACCCCGAAGAGATGGTTCGCAGCGTCAAACGCGGCATTTACGCCAAGACCTTCGGCGGCGGCCAGGTCGACATCTCCAACGGTGACTTCGTCTTCTCGTTGACGGAAAGCTACCTGATCGAGGATGGAAAACTGACGACACCGTTGAAAGGCGTGAATCTTATTGGCAACGGTCCCGAAACACTCCGCGAGGTAAGTGAATTGGGTAACGATGTGGCTCTCTCCGACGGCAACTGGACCTGCGGCAAAGACGGCCAAAGTGTCCCGGTCGGGGTGGGCTGCCCAACCATCAAAATCTCACGGATAACAGTTGGCGGCACTGAAATCTGAGCATTCCCGAGCCAAGAGCTTCGTAGCGGTCATCGGTCACGGACCGATGCTCGAGCGCGAGGAAGGCGCTTCATCCACGTTGCGCCAGCTGGGTGCGACGGTAAGAACGCTCGACCTGTGGGATGACCCGGTCGAGCTCATCCAAGAAGACGACGACGAGCTGGAAGTGCGCCCACGCGCACTGGTTTTCGAGGCGCTGGACCGCCCCGACCTGGCCGTTGCTGCCCTCAGAGCGGTCCGGAAGGAACCGTATTTCGACAACGTCGGCGCGATCATTGCCGTAACAGTCGGCCAAATTGCCCGCATCGATCCCTCCACGGGTTTCGATGATTTCGTGCTCCACCCGTACGTCCCGGAAGAGCTCTACGGCCGCATCCGGGCCCTGGAATGGCGCCGGAGCGAGTTCGCCACCGAAGAGCGCCACAAGGTCGCGGGTATCGTGGTCGACAAGGCCGGTCACGAGGTGTTCGTGGACGGTCGCCCGATCGCGCTCACGGCCAAAGAGTTCGCGCTCTTGGCCTACCTATGCGAGCGCCGGGGCAAGGTGCTGTCACGCGAGCACTTGCTGGCGCGCGTCTGGGGCAACCGTTACGAAGGCGGCCCCCGCACCGTCGACATTCATGTGCGCCGCTTGCGCGCCAAATTGGGTGACGCCTTGCCGTTGGAGACGCTCCGCGGCTCCGGCTACAAGCTGCGCGCGCCCGATCACGAAGAGAAGGCAGCGCGCGAAGCCGAAGACCAAGAAGAAGACGAAGAAGATTTGGAAGAGAGCTGAGGCGAACGCGGCGGGCATGGGCCGCCGCGCGTCTGCCAAGGCCGAACGCCGCTCAACCGAGCAGGGCGGCGATCTGGCCCAAGATTTCTTCCTCTTCTTCGGCTACTTCCAAATCGCTGAGCAGCAGCTCTTTCACGGCTCGCAGCACTTCGGTGCGGCGTTGTTTCAGCATGCCCAGATTGGGTGGAGTGAGCGGTGCGCGACCGGTCAGCATCGCCTGCAGCGAGGCCAGCTCGGCTTCGGGTAGTCCGCTGCGGCGAGCAAACGCCAACAGAGCCTCCGCTTCGCTGGCAGCGACGTCGTGGTCCGCCCAGGCTACCTGCAGCAATAGCTTCACCAGCTCGGAGCTGAACTGCGCGTTCGAGATACCCACCGCATCTGAGGGGCCAGCCACCACGTCAGATTAACTCAAGTAACGGCGATTTGCTCGGCCAGTTGGCCTGCCCTGCGTCCATAAAAGCTGCGCTTTGCCCGGCGGGCGTGCGATTGCCTTTCCCGAGTCGTGGAGATAGCCTCTCGTTCCCGCAAGACGGGGCGCGTGTGTGGTGCGTGCGGCCCGCCATAGCTCCTATGAAGCCAATCACGTTCCTGGAAAACGCGCGGGCACCGCTGAAGCTCCTCTGTCTCGGTGCCCACAGCGATGACATCGAAATCGGTTGCGGCGGAACCCTGCTGCGGCTGTTGGCGGAACGCCCGGGCTCGTCGGTGGACTGGATCGTGTTTTCGGCCTCGCCGGAGCGTGAAATCGAGGCGCGCGCCAGCGCGGCCGCGTTCTTGACCTCGGCCGGGCGCTCCAACGTGGTGGTGAAGAACTTCCGCGAGAGCTACTTCCCGTACGTCGCGCCCGACATCAAAGATTTTTTCGAAGAGCTGAAGCGCTCGACTCAACCCGACGTGGTGCTGTGCCATCACCGGCACGATTTCCACCAAGACCACCGCACCATCGCCGAGCTGACGTGGAACACCTTCCGTGCCCACGCCATCTTGGAGTTCGAAATCCCCAAATACGAGGGAGATTTGGGCACGCCCAACGTGTTCGTGCCCCTGTCGCGCGAGGTCGCCGATCGCAAGGTAGCCTTGCTGCAGAAGCACTTTCCCTCCCAGGCGCATCGCACCTGGTTCCACCCCGATACGTTCAACGGCTTGATGAGCATTCGCGGCATCGAGTGCAGCGCGCCCGAATCGCGCGCTGAAGCGTTCCACGCGCGCAAGCTCGTGCTCTAGCGCGGATCGGCGTTTCCGCACCTCCCGTGTCCACAACCAACAATTCACCACCCGGGGCCGACGCCGACTGGCGTCGCCGTGAGATCGGTCTAGCCGCGTCGAACGCCTTCAAGCTCGGCAGCTCGCTGCTGACGACTTGGGGCATCGCGCTCGTGGCGCGCCTGTACGTGCCGCGCTTCCTCGGGCCCGATCGCTTCGGCGTTCTGAACTTCGCCGACGCGTTCACGGCCACCGCCTTCGTGGTCCTGGGCCTGGGCCTCGACACCTACGTCCGCAAAGAAATCTCCGTACGGCCCGCCCACGCCAGCGAGTTCATCGGTGGAATCGTGGCCCTGCGCATGATCATGCTGGTCTTGGTGTACGGCGGGATGGAGATCATCCTGCGTTACACCGGCCGCAGCGACGAGGTGAAGCTGCTCGTCTACATCTTCGGCGCCGCGCAGTTTTTCACCATCGGCAGCACCACGTCGGCCGGGCTGCTGCAAGCCACCGGTCAAGTCACCGAGATGTCGGTGTTGTCGGTGCTGACCAAGCTGGTGTGGGCCGTCGGCATCGCGCTTTCCATCAAGCTGAAGCTTGGCTTGTGGGCGTTCGCGGCTTCGATGGCGTTGTCGGAGGGCTTGAAGTCGCTCGTATTGTTCGCGTTGGCGCGCAAGCACCTCAAGTTCTCGATGAAGATCGACCCGCGGCTCACGCTCGGCGTCGTCATCGCGTCACTGCCGTTTTACGTGTCGGGCCTGGCCACGACCATCTACGACAAGATCGGCGTCAGCTTTCTGGCCTTCATGGGCAGCGATCGCGAAGTGGGCTGGTATGGCGCGGCGGCCGGGTTGGCTGGCCTGACGCTTCTGCTTGCGCCGCTCATCAGCTGGGTGTTGACGCCGCTCTTTGCGCGCGCCGCGGCTGCCTCCGCCGAAGAGCTTTCGCTGATGGTGCAGCGTTCGCTCGAGCTCATCTTGACCCTGACCATTCCGGTCTCGCTGATGATGTGCGTGGGCGCCGACGTTTGGGTGCAGATCCTGTTCGGGCCCAATTTCGCGCCGGCGGCGCTGGCGCTGCGGGTCTTGGCCGTCGCCAACCTTCTGATGTACGTGAGCATCGTGTGCGCCTATGCGCTCGCGGTCTCCAACCAGCCGTGGCGCATGACAGCGGTGTTCGCCGGGGGCATGTTGGTGAACCCGGCCTGCAACTTCCTGCTGATCAGGCCTAGCCTGTCGTTCGGCTTGGGCGGCGGCGGCGCGGCGTGTGCCACCGCCACCTTGGTCACCGAAGTGGGCGTCGTGGTCCCGCTGATGGCCATGCTTGGGCGCCGTGTGCTGGGCGCGCGCCTGGTGGTGCGGGCCTTGAAGAACTTTGCAGTTGCCGGCGGAGTGATTGTCCTCGACGCCTATTGGCTGCGGCCTTGGGGTTGGAAGCGGCTGCCGCTGGAGGCGGTCATCTACTGCGCGCTCGTGCTGCTCATTGGCGCCGTGAACCCGCGTGAGCTGGTCGACTCGCTCAAGATGGCGATTGCGCAACGTCGGAACAAAGGCGCGACGCCTCCAGTATCCTGAGCTGTCACGGAGCTTGGGTCGTGGTTCGATGGTCGGTCGGAGCTTCTAGATGAGACGGAAGATCGAGTTGTCGTGGCGCGGCGTGCTGCTGCTCGTCGTGCTCTCGGGCGCCGGCGGTTTGGCGCTGGCGTTCGGGGCTTATTGGTTGCGGCACGCCGATCATCTACGGGTGGGCGCGCCGCCGGCGTTGGCCGTGAACAAGGCCACGTTTCCGCTCGCGCTCGATCCAACCGGGCACCACCTCGTGGATCACGACGGCAAGCCGTTCTTGATTCAGGGTGAAGCGGCTTGGTCGCTGGTGGCCCAGCTGCGTCCCGCGGAGGTGGAGACGTACCTGGAAGATCGCCGTCGCCGGGGCTTCAACCTGCTGATGGTGAACCTGATCGAGCACTTCTTCTCGGATCAGCCACCGCTGGACGCCTTCGGAGCGGGGCCGTTCCGGGTGCCGGGGGACTTCTCGACGCCCAACCCGGAGTACTTCATGCGCGCGCAAGACATCGTGCGCGTGGCGCGCAGCAAGGGACAGGTGGTGTTGCTGTGTCCGGCGTACCTGGGCGGCGACGGCAGCGCCGAGGGCTGGTACCTCGAAATGACCCGCAATGGTCCGGCCAAGCTGCGCGGCTACGGCGCGTACGTGGGCGAGCTGTTCCGCGAATTCGACAACGTGATTTGGCTGGCCGGTGGCGATTTCACGCCGCCGGCAGCCGCGCTCGAGCTGGTGGACGCGGTGCAGCAGGGCATCAAGCAGGCGGCGCCGGAGCAGTTGCAGACCGGGCATTGGAGCCCGGAGACCTCCGCGCTCGACGTCGCGCTGGCGAGCACGCGCTTCGACTTGAACACGACGTACACCTATCATCCCGCGCACCTCAAGAGCTTGGCCGACTACCAGCACGGCGCCGGGCGACCGCACTTCTTGATCGAAAGTAAGTACGAAGACGACGAGCTCGGCACGAACGAGCGCTGGCTGCGCGCTCAGGCGTACACCGCGCTCTTGACCGGCGCGGTGGGGCAAGTCTTCGGAAACCGTTGGATCTGGACTTACACCCGGCCAACTTTGAAAAATCGGCTGCTTTCGCAGCACTGGCAGGCCGCGCTCGACAGCCCCGGCACGCGCAGCATGGAATTTTTGCACCTGTTGTTCGAGAAGCTGCCGTGGACCGAGCTCGTGCCCGACGAGAAGTTCGAGCTCTTGTGCAGCGGGCAAGGCTCGAAGGGCAGCGTCGATTATCCGGTGTTGGCCTCGACGCACGACGGGCAGCTGGCGGTCGCCTACGTGCCGACGGCGCGGGGCGTGCGCATCAACGTCAAGGGCTTGAAAGCGCCGCTGCGCAGCCGCTGGTTCGATCCGACCAGCGGCGTGTTCAGCGAAGCCGTCGGCTCGCCGATCCCCGAAAGCAATGATCGGTCGTTCGTGCCGAACGGCCGCAATGCATCGGGCGATACTGATTGGCTGCTGCTGCTCGAGACCGCTCGTTGACGCGTCGCCGCCGTTCAGGGGGCGATGTTGGCTTCGCGGGCGTGGTCGGCCAGCTCACGTAGCCGCGCTTCGCGCGCCAAGAGCCCGGCCGGCGCCGCCATGTGGGCGTCGTCCAAGATTTGTCGGAAGCGGTGCGACCAGTCGTGGCGAAGTAGAGCGTTGACCATGTTGTTGCGTCGGACGCGCACGCAACGCTCCGGATCGGCCGTCAGCTCGGCGATGGTCTCGGCGATGTTGGGCGCGTCGAAAGGGGTGTAGACGACGGCGTCGGGCCAGTCGAACAGCTCCAAGTACTTTCCGCTGCGCGGCGGCTCTCCGATCATGATGGCGCCGGCGGCGGCGCCTTCGAAGAAGCGGCCGGACATCTCGTCCAAGTGCGCCAGCTGCGACTCGTTCGCGCGCGCGCGGCTGGCCATGAAGAAGCGGCTGCGCTTCAACATCGATGCCAGCTTGAAGCGGTGCTCGGCCGAGTCGAGCACCGAGAACGTGAGCTGGCGGGCGGCGTCGGCCACGCCCGAGGTCATGCGGATGGTGTCGTAGTAGTAGAAGAGGCCGCGTTCCCGCGCCATGCTCAGCAAGGCCGCGTGCGTATCGGGCGAGCGCCGGCCGATGCCGAGCACGTCGATGCCGCGCGGCGGCGTGTTCGGGAACGGGGAAAAGAGCAGCGCGTCGATGCCCAACGGTAGGTACGAGCAGGGCCGGCCAGAAATCCGCGACACCGACTCGGTCGGGTTCGACGACAAGTAGACGTGATCGAACTCGCTCAGCGTCTCCAGCAAATACTCGGGCAGCATCGACTCCCAAGCCTCGGTGATGACACAGGCGGCGTAGCGGCAGTGCCGGCGCCAGTTGGGGATCTGGCTGAGCGCGAACAGCTCGTACGGGTCGTTGAACACCGGCAAGAACAAGTCGTAAGTCTTGTTCAGGCGCAGGCCGCCGAGCTGGGCCGCGGCGCGACGGAGGACGGGCGAGGCGGTGACGTTGCGCAGCACCTTGTAGACCTTGCGCTCGAACTCAGCCAGCTCCAGCCGGGTAATGTCCGCGCGATCGGCGCCGGTCATGCTGCTGACCACGTCTTCGAACTCGTAGGTCATGCAGTTGGCGGCCAACGCCGCGACGCGCCGCATGGACATCATGAGCAGGTTACCGCTGCTACCGGAAACGAGCTCCACGGCGGGTTGGCGTACGATCTGTTTCAATATTTGGCGCATCAAGGTGTCTCCCCGAGACTCGAGCCGACGTGTTCCCCAAACACGATTTGATATTGTCGTTCGAGCTGATTGCGGAAAAGCTCGAGCTTGTCTTGAATGAGAGACACGACTTTGTCGCGGTCTCGTTCCAAATCTTGGAACAGCCTGATCACGAGCGCCAAGTCGACGCCGGCCAAGCCGTGGCAATAGGCGGAAAGGCCGAGCGCTTGCATCAGCGCGTCGTTCTTGTCCATGTGCGAGATGGACACCACCGGCTTACCCAACAACACCGACAGCAAGACGTTGTGGAAGCGCGTCGCCACCACCAAGTCTGCGTCGGCTAGTTGCTGCAACAGGTCCTCGAACGATGCGACCGGCTCGTCCACCACGCGCGAGAGCGCGTCGTGCGCCCGCAGCCAAGCGCGCAGCTGCTCCAGCATGGGCGTGTCGTAGCGAACGTCGCCGATGACGATGCGCGTGCGGTAGCCGCGCTCCAGCAGCCAAAGCACGAATTGGCCGATGGTTTCGACGTAGGCTTGCTTCGTCGCTTCGTCGCTTTCGACCGCATAAATGCCGACCGCGACCGTGGTCGGCGCGCCCGCCGGCTTGGGCGCGGGCGAGGTGAGAGCCTTGGGTAAGCTGAACGCCAGGTCGGGATAAAGCGGATCGGTGCCCGCGCTCGGCAACAGCCCCTCGGCGCGCTTGCGCGTGATGCCGTCGCGGTAGCTGCGGTACTCGGCCAAACGCAGCGACCAGCGCAGAAAGAACAGCTGCAGCGGCTGGCTCAGCTTCTCGGCTCCGACGCTGACGAACTTGACTTTACGGCCCGTAAGGCGCGCCGCCACCACCCACTTGAACATCTGATAAGGCATGCCCAGCTTGCCTTCGTTCGCGTCGGTGATGATGCCGGTGCCGGTGACGACGAGCATGTCCAGCTCGCGCATGGCGCGCAGCACTCTTACCCAGTCCGCTAGCTCCCAAACCGGCCGGCGCACGCGACCCAACGGCCCCGGCAGCGGCAGGAACGAAGGCTCCGGCTCCCGCGCGATCGGTACTGCCGCCACATGGTGACGGGGCTCGGTATCGCTGGGATCACTGCAAACACCGACGAGCTCGGCGTTGCTCAGGTGTCGACGGGCGCCGTCGAGCATCGCGTTCAGCGTGCATTCGTTGCCGAGGTTGTGGGTGCCGAAGTTGCCCCAGAAGCCGACCTTCAAAGCTCACCACCCAACCATCGCCGAGCACTCGTGCAGCGCGCCATTAATTGGGGCGCATCCTAGCAAGGCCGTCAGCCTTGGCCCAGGCCTTCCGCGGGCGGTTGCGTGCAAAGCCCGGTCGATTAGCCGGCTCCGCGGGGCTAGCGCACGAACTTGGACAGCAGCTTCACGTAGGAGGCTTGGTAGTAAATGCCGGGCTCGCTCAGCTCCCATGAGCGATCGTATTCGGCGCTCGGCGCCCAGCCGGTGTTGAAGTCGCGATAGGCTTTGCCGGCGGGTTGTCGCTTCAGCTCAGAGCGAGAACAAGCGGCTTTGGCGTCTTCGCAGTAGTGCAGGTTGGGGCCGCCGGGGACGTAGCCCGGAGCGGGTCCGAGCGTCGAATGCTCGCTGCTATCCCAGTCTTCGTTGCCGTCGCTGAACCACGCATGGAACAGCTCGGTTACGGATTTTTCGGCGCCGTAAGCGCCCATGTTCGACAGAAATACCAGTCCCAGCGGATTCACTCCGTGAAAGTGATGGAGCAAGCCGTCGACGCGCGCTCGATAGGACGCGGTTTGGGCGGGCTCCGCCAGGCCGAGCTCCAACAAGTCGTAGTTGGTGTTGCCGTAGTTCGCGCGCACCATGTTGCTGCCCCAGTGGTACGAGTCGGGCCGCATGTAGGCGCGGTAGAGGTCGAGCTCGGGCCGGAAGCCAAAGATGTCCACGCTGGTCGCAAGCTTGCGTTTCCGCTCCGAAATGGCGTCGCGCACGCCCGGATTCGCCTGCGGCAGGGCGGCGTAGAACAGCAGAGCGTCGCCCTGCTCGGGGTCGTAGGCCGACCAGCGCTCGTCTTGGAAGGGGCGCGACTGGGCGTAGTCCCGCACGACCACCTCGTCGTAGCGGGCCGAGCCGGTCAACGCGAACAGGTAGACGGCCGCCACCACCGCATCCTGAGTCTGCTCTGCCAACGAGCGATCCGCGTCACCGCCGGTGACGCTGCCGTCATCGCAGTCGTCTCGCCGGGGATGGCTCGAGTAGTAGTCGAAGGCCCGCACCGCGCGGGCGCTCAGCTGCTCGGCGTAGCTAGCCAGTGGCGGGAGGCTGCGAAACAACAGGGCCGCGTGGGCGAACATGCCCGCCGCGGTGACGGTCGAGGAGGAGCACAAATCGGGGTAGTAAAAATGTCGGGCGCGAGAGCGGTCGGGCGTCGCTGGGTCCGGCGCCAAGGCGCCCATCTTCAAGCGCACCCCGCCGCTCGCGTCGTCTTGCATCTTTTCGAGCCAGCCCAGCTCGACGCGAACCTCGTCCAAGATGTCGGGAATGCCGTTGCCCGACTCGGGAATGCCGAAATCGTCACCGAAAGGGGTAGGGCGCTCCGCGTAAGCGCTCAGCAGCTGATGAACCGGTGAGCGCGCGAAGGTGACGTACTTGTTGACGTCGCCAGCATCCCACCAACCTCCGCTCAGGTCCTTGGCGGTGCTGGCGTCGTCGCGCGCACGCACGCTGCGTGCCTCGCCGTCTTGTCCGGGACCCAGGTAGTTGGGCGGCAGCGTCCAGCAACGTGAGCCGACGCAGGCGTACGGTGCTCGCTTTTCGATGTTCGCGCGATTGAAGTAGAAGGCGCGCAAGGCCGCGCGCAGCACGCCGCGGTACACGTCGTCGCCGATCGCGAACGGATACGAGCGGGTGCGCTGCTCGGGATCGTAGACGACGTAAGTGCCGGGGTCGCGCAGCGCCGAGAAGTCGAACCAGTAGCCCCGATCACCCGAAGCCGAGTCCACGGCGCCGTCGTTCCAGGGCACGGCGGGTCCGCTGAACACGACTTGGCCGTCCCGGTAGCGCCGCACCTGCAGGGGCTGGCTCGGCTCGTAGGCTTGCCCGGCACCCCAGCCGCGCACCGCGCTGGAGGCGATCGCCACTTTGCCATGGTCCGGCAGGTAGCCGAATTGATCCACGAAAAGCCGCGAATTGACTGGAGTGGCAGCGAGCACGTCCGCGCTCGCGGTTGCCGGCGACGGTGCGCCCGCGCCGCGGTTGCAAGATGGCGCTTTGCACGTCGTCAGCGCCCCGAACGCGGACACCAACAGCCAGCGTCCGAGGGCACGTGTAGCGGCCAAGGTTCAGCCGAGCGAGACGGAATGCTCGCGACACCAGCGGAGCAGCACGTACGGCGCCCAGATGCGCGACCAGTGAATGCCCGGCGCACCCGCGCAAAATGCCTGCCACAACCGCGACAGCATGTTCGGCTTCAAGCCTACGCTTTCGACCAAGTTGCGATCGGCGAATACCTGCTCGATGTCGTGGGCCAGCTGATCTTTGGCCCACACCTCGATCGGCAACACGAAGCCCGCCTTCGGGCGATCGAAGATGCTGGGATCCAGGTTGGGCATGGCCAGGCGCTTGAGCAGCTGCTTCTTGCCCAGCGGCTCGAAGCGCGGGCCGTCCGGCACCGCCAGCGCTGCTTCCACGACGGCGTGGTCCAACAACGGAACGCGCACCTCGAGCGAGACGGCCATGCTCGCCGAGTCGGTGTCGCGCAGCAGCCGTTCACCGACGAACAAAGCCAGCTCGAGCACGCTGGTCGCCGAGAGCGGCGTCGCGCCGGCGATGGCATTGCGCAGGGCTTGGGCTTGGCCCTTGGGCAAACCGTGCTCGGTTTGGGCCAGGAGCTCGGGCGTGGCCAGCTCGGCCAAGAATTCGCGGGTGAATAGCGCGTAAAACACCTGGTAGAGCGCGATCGGATCGGCGTCGCCGTCCAGCGCATCGGCCAGCTTTCCCCAGCGGGTTTGGGGGGGGACGGAACCCTTGGCGGTTGCGCCCAGAGCGGCGCGGAGCGCGCCGGCCAGCACCGGCGCTACCGGGCCGGCCAGTTTGCCGAGCCGCTGACCGCGCGGCAAATCCCGGAAGGTGCGGTAGCCGCCGAACAGCTCGTCACCGCCGGTTCCGGCGATGGCCACCGTCAACCCGGCCTCGCGCACCGCGCGGCTCACGAAGTAAGTGTTGATGGCGTCGACGCTCGGTTGATCCAGGCCGGCCAGCGCGGGCTCGATCTGGTCTTTGAAGTGCTGCTGCGTGAGCTTGAACTCGTTGTGCTCGGTGCCCAGCGCGTCCGCGACCTGCCGTGCGTACTTGGATTCGTCGAACTTGGCCTCGTCGAAACCGATATGAAACGTCTTCACCTTGCCGCTGCCGGTGGCGACGGCCAGCGCCGCCAGCGCGCTCGAGTCCACGCCGCCCGACAGGAACACGCCGAGCGGCACGTCGCTCACCATGTGCTGCTGCATCGCCTCGTGCAGCTCGCGCTCCAGGTGGTCTACGGCTTGCTCGTGCGGCATCAGGGCGCGGTGTCCGAGGTGCCAATACCATTCGAGGTCCTGCTTCTCGGCGTCCAGGCTGACGCGCAAGAACGCGCCCGCCGGTAGCAGCGAGATGCCGCTGATCAACGTATTGGGTCCGACCGCGAAGCCGTTCCACAAGTAGCTGGCTACGCCGGTAGGATCGAGCCGCGGCGCGAACAGCCCCGTCTTCAACAGCGCGCGCAGCTCCGACGCGAACAGCAGCACTTTGCCGCCCGGGCGCTGCACCGTCGCGTAGTAGACGGGCTTGATTCCTAGGCGATCGCGGGCGAGCACGAATTCTCGCCGGGTGCGGTCGTACATGCCGAAGCCGAACATGCCGCGCAGCTTGGACAGGCCGAGCACGCCCCAGCGCTTGCAGGACTGCAGCAGCACCTCCGTGTCGCCCTTGGAGCGAAACTGCACGCCGTCTGCCTGCAGCTCTTTGCGCAGCGAGGCAAAGTTGTAAATCTCGCCGTTGAAGACGATGGCGCTGCCGCTCGCCGGGTCGAGCATCGGTTGGTGGCCGTCCGCCGAAAGGTCGATGATGGACAACCGCCGAAACCCGAGCATCACGCCCGGCGTCTCGTCACTGCGGAAGAGCCCCGTGTCGTCGGGGCCGCGGTGCACTTGAGCATCCGTCATGGCGCGTACTGCGCGCTCGATCTCCGCGTCGATGGCTCCGACCGCTCCACTAATTCCGCACATACTGAAGCGCGCAGTCTTGTCTGGTGCTCCTCAAAATGCAATCGAATCCGGGCAGCGGTTTGACCGCTGGAAGGCCCGCGACGTACGCTACCCGGTGCTGAGCTTTCCCCATGAATGACGGTCGCCGCTACGTACTCATCGCCCCGTGTCGTGACGAAGCCAAGGTCATGCGGCATACGCTCGACAGCGTTGCCGCGCAGAGCGTGCCGCCGGCGCTGTTCGTGGTCGTCGACGACGGCTCGACCGACGAAACGCCGATGATCCTCGCCGAGTACGCGGCCAAGCTCCCCTACATGCGCGTCGTTCGGCGCAGCAATCGCGGTGCGCGCAGCGTGGGCCCGGGGGTGATCGAGGCGTTCTACGCGGGGCTCGACACCGTCAACCTCGACGACTTCGACTACGTCTGCAAGCTCGACCTGGATTTGGCGCTGCCGCCTCGTTACTTCGAGCTGTTGATGGAGCGGATGGAAAAGAATCCGCGGCTCGGTACTTGCTCGGGCAAACCCTACTCGGTCAATACCCGCACCGGTGAGCTCGAGCCGGAGCTGGGCGGCGACGAAATGTCGGTGGGCATGACCAAGTTCTACCGGGTCGCCTGCTTTCGCGAAATCGGCGGCTTCGTGCGGGAGGTGATGTGGGATGGCATCGACTGCCACCGCTGCCGCATGCTGGGCTGGGTGGCGCAGAGTGAAGACGCCGAGGAGCTGCGTTTCATCCACCTCCGCCCGATGGGCTCGAGCCAACAAAGCATCTGGACCGGGCGCGTGCGTTGGGGCTTCGGCCAGTACTTCATGGGCACCAACCCGCTGTACATTCTGGCGAGCGCCGTCTATCGCTTGCCGCACTATCCGGTGTTTTTCGGCGGCGTGGCGATGACTTGGGGTTACTTGAGCAGCGCCGCCAAAAAGAAGCCTCGCTACGACGACCGCGAGTTTCGTCGCTATTTGCGGGCCTACCAGCGTGATTGCTTATTGCGCGGAAAAGCGCGCGCCACCAGCGCCGCCAATGAGCAGGGCGAGTCCGTTTGGCGCGCATCCCATCCGGGCGTGCGCTAGGGGGTGTCCCTATTGCGTCTCGCCGCGGCGTGCTGCGCGATACCACGCGGCGGAGCGCGCAATGCCGTCGCGGGCGCTGACCGTCGGCGCGTAGCCGATCAGGCGTCGCGCTCGCTCGTCGCGATACACCACCCGACGCGGATAGAGCTGAGTCAACGCTTGCCAACGCGGCGTGGCTTTCAACGCCTCGAGCATGCGGGCGGGGGCCGAGCGGCGTTCGGTCGCGGGCGCGACGCTCAGCTTGTGACCGCCCGCTTCTGGACTGCGTTTGCGCAGGCGCGACAGCAGCGCGTTCAAACCGCGCGGCAGCTGACCGAGCCCGGCCCGCAAGAGCGCCTCGGCGGCAGACCAATCTCGCAGCGCCGGCAGGCCCAGCTCGGCGTTGAACAGACTGAAGAACTCGTTCCAGCTGACCTGGTCGGGGCCGTTCAGGTTGAACACGGTCCCTGGTTCCAGCTGCGTTGCGAGTGAACGATGCAGCGCCGCCACCAGGTCATCGACGAACAGCAGGTTGGCGGTGCCGCCGCCGAAGCGTCCGAGCGTGCCCCACTGGCCGCGCACCAGCTTGTTGCCCAGCTCTACCACCCACGTTTCGGCGCCTGGTCCGTACACGATGCTCGGCCGAAACAGCGTGACTTTGGCGCCGCGCTCGGCCGCGCTCTGACACGACAGCTCGGCCTCGATCTTCGAGTCCGAGTACTCCCAGCCTTGCCGTAGCAAGGGTGCGCTCTCGTCCAGCTCTCCGTCGGCGTTGCCGTAGACCTCGGCCGTGCTCAGGTACAGCAGCCGCGCGTTGCCGAGGGCTCCGAGCACGTTGGCAATGCCGTCGACCTGCGTCCGACGATCGCCCACGAACGAAGCGACCACCACGTCCGCGCCGCGCAGCGCGTCCTCTACACTTCGAGCATCTCGCACGTCGCAGCGCGCTGCTTCGACGCTCGGCTGACCCGCGTTAGCCACCGCCGAAGAGCCGCTGCGGCTGGCCGAGCGCACCCGATAGCCACGCTCGGCGAAGCTGCGCACGACGTGGGCGCCCACGAAACCATTGCCGCCCAATACCGTGACGCGGCCGGCACCGCCGCCGTTGGCAGAAGTCATGCTCGAAACCATTTCTTCAAGGTCAGAAATCGCACTTCGTACAGGTGATAGCTGGCAACCGCAACCAACAGCGACAGGGCCGTGCCCAGCACCGTTTGCAGAAGAACGGCGGCGGTGTACGAGCCGCCGACCAGCGGCTCTAGGTAAGTCGCGGTGCGGTGGCGCCAGCAACCGTAGGCGATGATGGCGTGGAACACGTACAGGCCGTAGCTGTACTTGCCCAAGAAGCGCAGCGCGGGCAGCCGCATGGCCGCCTTGAACGCGGCCGGGCCCTCTTTCCAGGCCACGGCGAAGATCAAGCTGCCCGACAACACTGCGAGCACCGTCTCCTTGATCGGCAGGTTGACGTCGTGGGGCAGCACGCTCTTCGGCACCACCATCAGGGCCACCAGCGCCGCTGCGCTACCCCACAGCCATTTGGGGAGGTTGCGGCCGATGGCAAGCTCACCTTCGGGCCCGCGGATCGCCAACGCGAACCAGGCTCCGATGCACAACGAATCGAGCCGGCTAGGGGTCAACACCTGCGCCCACATCTCGTTGTAACCGGAAAGCCGGAACCACAGCCGCAGGCCCAGCCCCAGCACGCTGAGCAGAATCGCGATGCGCATGGCGTTCACGCGGCTGGCCAGGCGGATGACGAGCGGCCAAAACAGATAGAAATGTTCTTCGATGGCCAGCGTCCAAAAGTGTGAAACGTACGGAATCGCGAACGTGCCCTCCTTGGCGCAATAGACGTTGGTCAAGTACGTCCACAGCCAGATCTGCTCCGTGCGCATCTTCAAGCCTTCGGGCGCGTACGCGGCCACCAGCGAGCGCGGAATCAGCACGATCAACAGCAGAAGCACGCCGTAGTAGAGCGGGAAGATGCGCAGCGTGCGGCGCATGTAGAAGGCTTTGAAGTAGCGGGGGCTCTCGCGCGTGTCCGACAAGATGCCGGTGATGAGGTAGCCGGACAGCACGAAGAACAAGTCGACGCCCCACATGCCGTAACCGGTGATTTTGCCCGAGACCCGCTCGATCAAGTTCTGCGGTTGCTCGAACATGGTGGCGACGAAGTGCACCAAGATCACTCCGGCGATCGCCACGCCGCGAATGCCATCCAGCTCGGGGACGTGGGCAGTGCCGGCGGCGTCGCGCGGGCGGCCTTCTGAAGCCATCGGCGTAACGCTATGCATTCGCCTGTACAAGCCGTCAACGGAACTGATCCGACGCATCGCGAGCGTCTGCGGCGCGCCGCTCGGAGCCGATAGCCGGCGGACTAAAACCGTGCGGCGTGTGCTATATAGGCCGGCTTTGCGCGCAAGGAACTGAAAATTGGCCGACCGTTTGAAGATTCTGTGGGTTTCGCACATGGCTCCAAGCCCGCCGCGCTCCGGGGCGCAGGCCCGCATTCACGGCCTGATGACCAACGTGGCCAAACACCATGACGTGACGGCGGTGGTGTTGGTCGAGCCGGAGTTCGACCTCGACGAGTGCCGGCGCGCCATGAGCGAGTACTGCCGTGACGTGGTGCTGATTCCGAATCTCAACCGCTCCAGCGGCATGGGCAAGCGCCTGCTGCAATTGCGCTCGCTGGCGTCGCTCCGTAGCTTCGACCGGCTGCGCGTGTCGGTGGCCGAGACGCAGCGGGTGATCGATCGGCTGGAGCGCGAGCAGCGCTTCGACGTGGTCAACTTGGAGTTTCCGTATCTCTATCACCTGAAGCTGCGCCAGTCGCCGCCCGGGACGCAGCCGCCGCCGGTGGTAGTGGACACTCACGAAATCGCCTATGACCTCGCGCGCCAGATGGCCAGCACGGAAGTCGGCGTCACGCGCCGAGTCTACGGCAGCGTCAACTGGCGCAAGCTCCGCCACGAAGAGCGCGCGGCGTTCCGTGACGCCGACGGTCTGTGCGCGTGCAGCGCCGCCGATGGCGAGCGGCTGCGGAAGGACGCGCCGGGCGCGCGCGTCGTCGTCATTCCCAACGCCGCCGACGTCGACTTTTACCAACCGCGGCCGAGTGATCCGCCCCCGGACGGGCGCACGTTGGTGTACTTCGGCTTGCTCTCGACCTACCCGAACATCGACGCCGTGCGCTTCTTGATGCAGGAAATTTGGCCGCGCGTCGCCGCGGCCCGGCCCGACGCGCGCTGCAAAATCATCGGTGGCAAGCCCTCCGCCGAGATGAAGGCGCACGCTGGCCCTCGCGTCGAGGTGACCGGGTTCGTCGACGACTTGCGCCCGCATTTGGCGTCGGCCGCAGGCATCGCGGTGCCGTTGCGCTTCGGTGGTGGCACGCGCCTGAAAATCGTCGAAGGCATGGCCATGGGTAAACCCATCGTCTCCACTCGCTTGGGCGCCGAGGGCATCGACGTCACGGACGAAAAGGACATCTTGCTGGCCGACGACGCCGACGCATTCGCGAAGCAGCTGATTCGGTTGTTGGACGATTCCGCGCTGGGCTCACGGCTGGGCCAAGCCGCGCGCACCTTGGCCACAGAGCGTTACTCCTGGGCGGCCGCCGCAGTTGCCCTTAGCAATTTCTTTCAGCAGGTCATCGAGCGGCGCTAGTCGCGCGAAACTCCAACGGAACCCGGCGCGTCCGCGCAAAACTACTAGCGGCCGCACGCTAGCACATCGGGCCTTTCTGTCACAGTGGCAAGAGTACACACCCGGGGGGTGGTGTGCTAAAGATGTGCTCCGATGGGACGTCAAGTGAGGAAGCGATGCGGGCGACTGTCCGTCGCCCTCGTTGCAGGAAGGTGAGATCGAGATGCGCGTTTTACCAGCCGCAGTCGTTTTGCTGACGACGTTGAGCGCTTGTTCGGGGGATCCCAGCGGTAGCAAACCTCAATCTGACGCTGGTGGAACCGGCAGCGGCAGCGGCGGTAGCGGCAGCAGCGCCGCGGGTACGCCCATGGTCGGAGCTGACGGTCGCTACGTTTGCGACGGCACCACGCATGGAGCCACCGCAGAGCTCCGTCGCATCAGCTTGTCCGAGTACAACAACGTCATCTCTGACGTCGTGACGGTGGCCCCGGGCAAGAGCTTCCCTGACGGTTACGGCAAGTCGTCGACCGGCTTCTCTACCGAGCCGGCGCTCAACGCCGTGGGCGAGCAAACCGTCGAGAAGATTCTCAACGCCGCCGAAGAGGTCGCGCTGGCGATGCCGGCCGGTCTGAGCAAGGTCTTGCCCTGCGCCAAGACCGGCAATGAAGCGTGCGCCAAGACGTACCTCTCCACCGTCGGCCGGCGGTTGTTCCGCCGCACGCTGACGCAAGAGGAGCAAGATGGGCTCCTGGACGTGTTCCGCACGGAGGTAGCTGACGATGCGTCGTTCGCTGACGCTCTCAGCGTCATGACCGCGCAGATGCTCCAGATGCCGGCCTTCCTCTACCTGGCCGAGGCTCCGAGCGATGCGGGCAAAGATCGCGCTCGCACCGGGCTCGAGCTGGCTTCCCGGTTGTCGTTCCACCTGTGGAACTCCGCTCCCGACGACGCGCTGCTCGACGCAGCCGAGGGCGGAAAGCTGACGACCAAGGCCGACGTTCTGGACCAGGCCAACCGCCTGTTCGCCGACACCCGCAGTGACCGCGGCTTCGTGCGTTTCTTCCGTGAATGGACGGGCACCGATCTGCTCCGGCTCACGAGCAAAGACACCACCGTGTTCGACTACCTCAATCAGTCGTTCGCCGACTCGGTCAACAACTCGTTCAACAAGTTCGTGGTCAACGAGGTCCGAACCGGCAGCTCCCTGTACGACCTGCTGCGCTCCAACAGCGCGTTCGTGGACGCGAACCTGGCGCCCTTCTTCGGGCAACCCGCGGTCAAAGACTGGACCCAGGTCTCGCTCGATGCGACCCAGTACAGCGGCATCATGACTCAGCCGGGCATGCTGGGCGCCCTGTCGCACTCGACCGACCCCTCGTACGTGTTCCGCGGTCGCTTCATTCGTAAGCGCCTGCTCTGCCAGCCGATTGGAGCGCCGCCTGCCAACGCCATGGCCGAATTCGCCAGCATCATGCTGCCCGAAGATCCCACCGCGAAGGAGGTCGCAGGGGCGGTAGAGGCCAAGCCCGCCTGCGGCGCCTGCCACAATTTGTTGGATCCTGGTGGCTTGGCGCTCGAGCACTTCGACGCCATGGGCAAATACCGCGACAAGTACGAGAGCGGTAAGGCCATCGACACCACCGGCAGCCTTTCCGGAGTCACCGATCAGCCCATCACCTTCAACGGCCCGGTGGACATGATGGAAGCGCTGGCGCAACTGCCGCAGACGCAGAAGTGCTTCGCCACGCAGATCTTCCGCTACACGTCGTCGCGCCTGGAAGGGGACGCCGACGTGTGCGCGGTCCAGCAGGTGCAGGACGCGATGGTGGCTTCGCAAAACAAGCTCGAGCAAGCCTTCCTGGCTTCGACCCAAACCGACGCCTTCATGTACCGGAGGGGAGAATGAAACCGATGCGACACCGATCCCTGGCTCAGAGCATCGATCGACGGAAGTTCTTGCTCGGCGCCGCCGGCAGCATGCTCGCCCTGCCCATGTTGGAGGCGTACGCGCCTCGCAACGCTCGCGGCCAAGCCATGGGTGCGCCCAAGCGACTGGTCATGCTGGTGCACCCCAGCGGTCGCGGCTTAGGCGGCTACCGCAAGCCGGACCAACCCGCCAAAGTGCAGGATGCGTGGTCGCCGCTCGCGGCCACGGGCCCGCTGCCCGAAACCGGTGACCTCTCGCCGCTGCTCAAGAATTTGGGCGACGTCCGGAAAGAGATCGTCACGATCGACGGCGTCGACAACCTGGTCCGTCACATTTGCAACGACGAAGACGGGCACGCCTCGTCCATCCTGTCTTGCCTCACCGGCGTGCCGATCAAGCCCGGCAAGGTCCCCGGCGGCGCCTCGTTCGACTACATCGCGGGCACGCGACTGCGCGCGTCGGCCGCCCAGCGCTCGGCGTTGGTGTTCCCCGCCGGCCCGTTCGGCGAAGAAGAGTTCCGCTACGAGGAAGGGCACTTCTGGGGCGCCGACGGCACTTCGGCGGCGGTCCTGAACTCGAACCCGGCGGACACGCTGATCAACCTGTTCGGCAAAGAGATGCCGGCGATGACGGACCCGACGCCGGTGGCCAAGACGCTGGCGGATCGATTGGCCGCGCGTCGCGGCAGCATCTTGGACTCGGTTGCCAAGAGCTACGACTCGTTGTCGAAGACGGTCTCGGCCGCCGATCGTGACCGCCTGGAGCAGCACGCCACCTTCATTCGGGCGCTCGAGACGCGTTTCGCCGGCGGCGGTAGCATCTCCTTGGCGCAGGGCTGTGGTCGCCCCGACAGCAAGGCGATTCCGAAGTACACGACCGACGACACCACGCGCGGCAACATCGACGGGCTGATCACGCCGTACCAGATTGAAAATATGGTCATGGCGCTGGCCTGCGACGTGACGCGCAGCGCCTCGCTGCACTTCACGCGTGGCGACGATCCGACGTTCCAGACCGAGTTCGACGGGCCGTCCCCGCTCGGCGGCGACAACGACTGGCATACCTGGGTGCACGAGTCGAGCGAGCTCGACAGCCCGCATGCGCCGGCGCTGATCACCGCCTACGGCTACTTCACCCGCATGGTCGCCCTGTTGATCAAGCGCTTGTCGGAGGTCAAAGACACCGATGGCACCCGCTTGCTCGACAACACGCTGGTGATTTGGGTGAGCGACATGGGCTACGGCTCGGTGCACGAAACCTGGAACGTGCCGGTCGTGCTCGCTGGCCTCAAGTCGGCCTTCCCCGCCGGACAGGGACGCCACCTCGCCTCCGACCGCCGCTCGCTGGGTGATTTGTTTGCTCAGTGCTTGCGCATGCTCGACCTGGGTGACGACATGACCTATGGCGCAACGGGCACCATCGGCGACAACCTCAAGAAGCAGGGCTTGTCGGAGCCGATCATGGCGCAGTTGAGTTACTCCGAGTCGTACGTCAAGCCGTCGTTGAACTTGCACCTCGGCCCGCTCGACCTCTGAGCAGGCGTCGGCGCACTAGCGCGTCAACGGCCGGCGGCTACTTGGCCACTCCCGTGAGGAGCAGGCTGCACGCCGCCGGCGCATCGGCCAGGTTGGCGGTCTTGCAGGCTGCGTCCGTGGCTTCGATGCCTTGAAGCTGTAGGAAGCGCACGAACGCCGGCAGCCCAAAGCCGGCGTAGTCTGCCAAATCGCCCGAAGTTTTCGGGGTGCCGAGCGTCTCGGAGAGTGGGCGGAACCGGTAGGGGTGCGTCTGATAGGGCGCCGCGGCGTTGCTGCCGTCGACCCAAGGCCAGGCGTAGGCGCCGAAGAATTCGGGCTTCTGGCAGAGGTAGAGCGACGGCGGCACCGGGCGCGACGACGTGGGTTGCACCGTCTTGGTCGCGTAGTCGAAGTTAGCGTCGCGGAAGGTGGTGCTGACCACGTTGCGATCGGTATCGTCCGAGTGCACGTCGAAGCCCAGCATCCACATCGGCACCGGATCTTTGGGCCAAGCGGGCCCTTCGCTCTGGTAGGCGAAGCCGCGGTTCTGCGGTGCCACCGGCATGTCGCGATAGCCGAGCACGTTGCCGACGAAATTGTAGAAGACGTGGCCGTACGAAACCACCGCCGCGGCGCGCGGAGCCTTGTCGGTGTACGGAATGCACTTCTGATCCTCGGGGCCGCTGCTGCTGCAGCCACCGCCGTGATTGGCGGCGGTGTCGTAAACGTAGGCGTTGAGCGGCGGCCAGGCCGCGCGGTGACCGGTGCCGAGGTTGCGCAGCCAGGTGATGAAGGTGGCGTTGCCCCAAGTGTTCTCGGAGCCGAGGGCGAAGCTCAAGTTGCCTTCGAACAGCTCGAAGTGCGCCGTGGTCATGTGCGCAGCGTTCAGCCCCGTCTCGACCCAGTTGGGTTGATAGGCGATGTAGCCGTCGTCCATGTAGTTGTAGGCCACGACGTTGCCGCCGCCGGAGCCGCGCATGACCATGATTTTATTGAAGTTCCAGGAGATGTTGTTCTCGGCCAAATTGTCGGCTGAGCCCAACGAAAAGGCCAGGCCATAGCCTGCGCCGCCGGGGGTCGGGTTGGTCGTGCTGTGCAGGTAGGAGTCGCGCACGACGCAGCGAAACGAGTAGTTGATCCCGACGCTGTTGCCTTTGGATTGATCCGACTCGACGTTCTTCATCCAAGAGTACTTGGCCAAGCTGAAGGCAACGTTGTTGTCTTGGGCCTTGCCGCCGGGCGCGGGCACACCAGCGACGTAGAGATCTTCGAGGCCGGCGTTGCTGACAACGGCGCTCTGTTCGCCGTTGTATTGAATCTTCGTCAGCTCTGCCGAGTGCGCTACGTCGAAGGTCAGGTGAAACGGCGACGAGAAGGTGATGCGATCGCCGTCGATGGCCTCGACCTCCAAGATTTGCGTGACGGGGCGGTTCATGCGCGTGAACCAGCCGCGCGAATCACTACCCTTCGGGGACTTTTCCGGGTTGTACTCCGCGTAGGGGTAAACCAGGGCCGTGCCCCCACTGGGCGCGTCGAGCAGCCATTTGCCCTGATCGTTTTTGGGGTCGATGATGACGTCCATCAACACCAGGTCACCGGCCGCGAATGGCTTGGTGCTCTTGACTTTGACCGATTTGGCGCCCTGCAGCGCGTCTTCGCTGAGGGCTACCGAGGTGCCGGTCGCGTGCGGAAACAAATCGGGACCCAAGTTGACGACCGGGCCGTAGAGCGCCGGATCGGCGACGAGCCGCGTTTGCGTGGCGGCGCTTGCCCCAGGTCCACCGCTGCCGCGAAGCACCACGTTGCTCTTGCGCCAGGTGATGGCGTTGGTGATCTTGTACGTGCCGGGGTTCAGCTTGACGACTTGGTTGTCGGGGCACTTCTGGATCGCGTCGTTGATGGCGGCATCGTCGGCCTTGCCGCTGGGCGACAGCGTTTGGCAGATGGTGGTGCGCTTGGGAATGCCGCCGGGAATGCCGGGGGCCCAGGTCGTTACCCGCGCCAGGGTTTTGGTGCCGGCTTGCGTGGCGTATTTGGGCCCGCTCGGGAAAGCGTACTTCGAGCCGTTGCACACGTTGAGCGCGAGCGCGGCTGCGACGGATTCGGCCGGTGCGGGCGGCCCCAGATCGGGGGTGGCGGTGGCGGGGCCGACTTGGCGAGTCGAGTCCGCGCGATGACAGCGGCCGGCGCAGCCCGCCAGCAACGCGCACAGCATCGCGAGACCGTAGGTGTGCCTTGCGCAACCAGTCATTGGGCGACGCTAGCACACAACCCAAACCCCACGAGGCTAGGCGAAGCGCGTCAAGACGCCACGCCCAGCCGAAGCCGCGAGCGCGTTCAGTGCGGGTTCTGCGGCTTCCAATCGGGGCGCCCCTTTTCGGGGAACACGATGAAGCGCCGGCCCGCGAAGTTGAGCACCAGGCCGATGGCGGTGGACAGCGTCTTGGCGAACCAAGCCGACAGCCCCGCGGCGATGAAGCCCTTGGTGCAGAACATGTCGACCGCGCCGACGACCGAGACCACTACCAAGAACACGAGCAGCTCCGTCGACGTCTTCCACTTCGCCTTGTGCCGGAACAACAGCTGAATCGACAGGTAGTAGTTCACGAACGCGGCGATGAAGAACGCGCTCAACGCCGCGACGGACACGTCCACGCCGGCGCGCATGGCCACGAGGAACAGCACCAAGTTCACGATCGCCGAAATGCCGCCGATGAACAGGTAGAACAGGAACTGAATCGCGACCGGGACGCTGGGCAGGTTGTATTTGAGGATGCAGTACAGCGCGCGGAAGCCGTCGCGCACGCCGATCTTCTTGCCCTCGGCGTAGGTGCGGCCGCGGTAAGAGATGCCCATTTCGTAAACGCGCACGCGCAGTTGCGCGATCTTCGCCACCACCTCGGGCTCGAAGCCGAAGCGGTTTTCCTCGATCGGAATGCTCTGAATCAGCTCGCGGCGGAAGACTTTGTAACAAGTCTCCATGTCCGTGAGGTTCAGGTCGGTCAGCATGTTCGAGAGCGTGGTCAAAAACCGGTTGCCGAGCGAGTGCCAGTAATAGAGCACGCGGTGATAGCCGTGTGACAGGAAGCGCGAGCCGAGCACCACGTCCGCCTCACCCCGGCGCAGCGGCACCAGCAGCCGCTTCAAGTCCATCGGGTCGTACTCGCGATCGGCGTCCTGGATCGCCAGAAAATCTCCGGTGGCTCCTTGAATGCCGGTGCGCAGCGCCGCGCCCTTGCCCTGATTCACCTCGTGGTGCAGCACCACCATGCCCGGCACGCGCTGCTGCAACCGCTTGGCGACGTTGAGGCTGTCGTCCTTCGAGCAGTCGTCCACGACGATCAACTCGAGCTTGAGCCCTTCGTCTTGGATGGCCAGCACGCTGTCGATGCAGCCTTCCAGCGTCCGCTCTTCGTTGTAGCAGGGCACGACGATGCTCAACGTCACCGGGGGAAGCGCAGCTGTATTCGTTTCGACGTTAAGCATCATGATGGGGACCGCGAGGAGTGAAGCTAGTCAGCTTGGCGCACCGCTCACAACGATCTTGCGCCACACCGCCGACACAGGACTGGGAGTCGTACCATGACGCTCTAGGACGGTTCAAGCATCGCTTCCCCTGTGATTCTTGCCAGCGCGCGCATCCCCTGCGCCTTCCCCTGTTCGCGGGAAGGCTATAGAGTGCGCGGCCATGCGGGCTCGAATCGACGCCGAATACCTGACGCAGATTGCCGAGCGCGGAGGTGTCATCGCGGCGGTTCTGGTCGGCGCGATTGCCCGCATCGCGCTCACGAGCGTCCAGTACGATTGGACGGCTGCACCGACCTATGGCGACGACGTCAGTTACGTCCATTACGCCAACGTGCTGCTGCAAACCGGCGAGCTCGAATCTCACCATTTTCCCGTCGGTTACCCGCTGTTTGTCGCCTTCTGGTTGAAGCTGACGGGCGGGTTTTTGGCTATCCGCCTGTCACACGTGGCGCTCAGCGCGTGGACGATTGCGCTGGTGGAGAAGGTGACAGCGCACCTGTACGGGCGCCGCGCGGGCCTGGCGGCGGCGTGGTTGACGGCGCTGTACCCGCCGTTGATGTTCATGAATGGCCGCATCATGTCGGAGACGCTGTTCATCGCGCTCCTCATGTACAGCTTGCACCGCTTCCTGGTCGCCGATCGCAGCGGGCGCATGGTGGACGGCGCGCTGGCCGGCGGGGTGTTCGCGCTGTCGGCGCTCGTCCGTTCGAACCTACTCGTGATGTTGCCGTTCGTGCCGCTCTGGCAGCTCTGGCGCTTGCGGAGCGCGAACGGCGCCCTTTCTACGGTCGAGTCGGGCGCGGCTTCCGGCGCCGACGCTCCCGGCCGCTCTGCCAGTCAGGGCAAGAAGAAATTTTCAGCCGTCGACCTCAAGCAACGCTTGCTGCTGGTAGTCGCGACCGGCGCCGTGGCCGGCGTGATCGTGCTGCTGCCGGGGCTGTACTTCCTCGAGGTCAAAGGCGAGTTCATTCCTTCGGCTACCAACGCTGGTCAAACCTTCTACGGCGCCAACAACCCGCTGGCGGATGGTGGTTGGGTGCAGATGGAAGATCACCAGGAATACCTGGCCACCATCGCGCCCGAGGTTCGTAAGAAGGCCACCGCCTACAGCAAGGCGCAGTTCCAGCTGGGTTTTCAGTGGATCCGCCAAAACCCCGGCGCCTTCCTGCGCCTGTTGCCGAAAAAGTTCGGCAACGCTTGGGTGCCGGGCTTTCAGTCGTCCGAGACGACGCGTTCGTCCAAGCTTGCGTCCTTGGTGCTGATTGCCGTCAACCTGCCGCTGTTGTTGGCGGCGCTGGCCGGGCGCGTGTTGAATCGACCTCGCGCGCGCGACGGTCTCTTGCTGGCGGTGTTGGCCACTTACACTCTGCTCAGCCTGGCGTTTTACGGGAACCCGCGCATCGGCCTGTTTTGCTCGCCCATCCTGATCGTGTACGCGGCGTCCTGGCTGAACCGCTTCGTCCGGGACGAGGCGCGGGTGGCCGCGCCCGTACCGGGGTGATGCTCGGAGCGGCTCAGAGCGTTTTGGCGCGCTCTTGGGCTGGCAACTTGCCAATCATTGGCGTCAGGTCGGGGCCGACCCACGGCCACGCAGAACCTGCCGGCCACCATGCCGGCTTCGCCTTCAGGTAGAGCGACGGCGGGATTTCGCGGACGGCGTTGTCAGCGGCCCACATCACCTTTTTGTTCACGGTGTCGTAGTTGCCGTGCAGCCACATGCTGGTGTCGGCGATGTCGCCCTTCTTGCCGAACCACAGGATGCACGCGTCGTCCGAGTCGTAACACTTGTAGGCGTTGCTCAGCGGCGCGGTACCGAGATCCGAATCGGCGTCGCTGCCGAGCACGTTGCCCACGACGGTCATGTTCAGGTTACCGGTGTCGAGGCCGATGGCGATGATGTTGCCGGTTTGCTTGGCGGTCGAGTTGGCGACGGCCGGCGGCGCAAACTGGCTGGAAGCGTAGTTGCGGAAATACGTCAGGTAGCCGGCGTTACCGTGGGTGATGGCGCTGCCCATGTGCGGCGCGACGTTGCCTTCCATCAGCTCCATGTGTGGAAACGAGCAATGGTTGTCGATGCTCATTTCCTGGAACCCCGGAGGATCTGCCCAAGAGTTGTCGGCGTAGTTGTAACCCATGACGTTGCCGCCGCCGGAAACGTTCATCATCAACGGCTTGTTCATGTAGCGAACGACGTTGTTCTCGATCAGGTTGTCGGCGGCGCCGCAGCGCAGCACGATGCCGTAGCAGTCTTCGGCGAAGCCGTAGTTGGCCGAGTGATGGAAGTAGCCGTCGCGCACGACCACGCGGTAGGTACCGGTCAAGTTGACGTGCGTGCCGCCAATGGTTCCGTCGGTCTGTACGTCTTTGACCCAACAATTGGCGGCGTTCGAGATCTCGATGCCGCCGGCGGCTTTGCCCAGGTAGTCGGGATTCGTGCCGCCTTTCAACATCAGGCTTTCGACGCCGGCCCAGCGCGTAACGGCGCCGTTGGCCCTAGCAATCTGCGCCAGGTAGGGCGAAGCCGACTTGAACGTCCAATGCAGGGGTGAGGTCAGGGTGATGGTGCCAGCGGTGGCGTCCACCGACGCGATTTCCACGCGCTCGGAGATGGAGCGCTTGTCGACCCGCTTGAATACGTCACAGTCGCCCTCTTGCACCGTCGCGTCGTCCACTTGGTCGATGAGCGCGAGATCGCCAGCCTTGAAGCCTTTGACGTTGGCCGCGCCGACCGTGACCACCGACGTTTCTTTCGTGGCGTTGGCGGTCAACGCCACCGCTTTGTCGAACGAGCCTGAGTAGCAGGTCTGGTCTTCACCGTCGCCGACTTGGATGACCGAGCCCCCGCCCGTCTTTTCGATGATGGTGCCGCCGTCACCCGAGCCGGCTCCGCGCAGCACGACGCCCTTCTTGATCAGCACGCTGGCCGACACCTTGTACGTGCCCGCCGCCAGCTGCACCACCTGGCCCTCGGTGCAGCCGCTGATGGCCTTGTTCAGATCGTCGCCGGGTTTGGGGGACGCGCAAACCATGGTGCGCACCGGCAAACCGTCGGGGCCGAGCGGCGCATTGAGCTGCGTGTCCGCCAGAATTCCGGGGTTCCAGTTGGTCGTGTACTCGGGATTCAGCAGGCCTTCGGGCGCCATGTTGCACGGCATGCCGTCGCAGTCGGTGGGGGCGGCGCCGCCGTCGTTGGGCACGGTGCCGTTGCCGCTAGTGCCGTTGCTGCCGCCGCCGGGGTTGGTTTGCCCTTTGCCCGCCGTACCGGTGGTCTTGCCGTTCGTACCGCCGGTGCTGGTGGTCGACCCGCCGCCGCCGGTGCCGGTGCCGGTGCTTCCGCCCTTGGCCGCCGCGGAAGGTTTGTCGTCACTGCCGCAAGAAACCGTTGGCAACCCGAGCCCGGTAGCCAACACGACCGCCGCGCCGACACGTGTCGCAAGCTTCCTTTGATGCAGGATCGCCATTGTCATCTCCACCGTACATTAGAGCAAAAAAGGGCAGGCCACGCAAACACCGCCCCTGTATTCGTCTCGTGTTCGTGCCCCATGTTGGGGCCAGTTAGCGCGGCCAAGTGCTCCGCCCTACGACACGTTCGTTAGCGTCCAATACTGAACCGATGACAGCATCTGCATTCGCGCGGGCCGCGAACTCCGCGCTGCGAGCACGAAACAATCAGATGAAGCGTTCATGGCTCCACGCTTCGATTTCAGCGGGGGATCAACTAGTAGTTTTGTACAAGCGCGGGCCAAGTCCGGTGTCCGCTGGTGGGCCAATCGGCCGCGGCGCACCGCGCGCCGCGCGGCGAAAGAAAGCGGGGCTGGCCGCGAAAACGCCTGGTCATTGAAGAAGCGCGGCTCGGCGCGCCCGTCGCTCGACTGAAGCTTTACCTAAGCCGTCTCCGCTCGATGAAAGCGTGGGGCAGTAGTCCGAGTTGCGGACCGGAACGGGGTTGACGGTAGCCGGTGGTAAGGGCATAGCGGAGGCTTGTCACGCGAGGCTTCAATGACTCACGAGCCGTTGGGGGACATGAGCTTTTGGCGCGGTAAGCGCGTGCTGCTCACCGGGCATACCGGATTCAAAGGCAGCTGGCTTTGCATTTGGCTGGAATCCGTAGGCGCGGACGTCGTCGGCTATTCGTTGCCGCCGCCGACCGAACCCAGCCATTTCGTATTGGCCGACGCGGGTCGCGGCATTCGCACCATCATCGGCGACGTGCGCGACTACGAGCACCTGCGCACCGTGATGGCCGAGCAACGCCCGGAGATCGTTCTGCACCTGGCGGCGCAGTCGGTGGTGCGCGCTTCGTACGAAGACCCGCGCGAGACGTACGACGTCAACGTGATGGGCACCGCCAACGTGCTGGAGGCGGTGCGCCGTGTGGGCGGCGTGAAGGCCGTCGTCAACGTCACGACCGACAAGGTTTACGAAAATCGCGAATGGCTGTGGGGCTATCGCGAGGTCGACGTCCTGGGCGGACACGACCCCTACTCCAACAGCAAAGCGTGCTCGGAGCTGGTGACCAGCTCCTTTCGCGATTCGTTCTTCCCCGTCGCCAAGTTTGCCGAGCATGGGGTCGCGATCGCGTCGGCACGTGCCGGCAACGTGATTGGCGGCGGCGATTGGACCCGCAACCAGCTGGTGCCCGACGTGGTGCAAGCGTTCACGCGCGGTGAGGCGGTCGACATTCGCGATCCGTTCGCGACCCGGCCCTGGCAGTTCGTGCTCGAGCCGCTCAGCGGCTACCTCACCCTCGCCGAGGGCCTCTATCGCCATGGAACGCGATTCTCGGGCGGTTGGAATTTCGGACCGGCGGACGAAGACGCTCGTCCTGTTCAGTGGTTGGTCGAGCGCTTGGCGGAGCGCTGGGGCGATGTCGCGCCCTGGAAACGTGACTTGGGCCAACACCCACACGAGGCCGGATTTCTCAAGCTGGACTCGTCAAAAGCTCACAAGGAGCTCGGCTGGAAGCCGCGTTTGCGCTTGGAGACCGCGCTCGGCTGGGTCGTTGAGTGGTATAAGCGGCTGAACGAAGCGGGTGACGTGCGTCAGAAGACGGTGGAACAGCTCCGGCAATACGAGCTGCTTAGGGAAACATGAAATTCGTCGAAACCAAGCTGGCGGGTGCCTATGTCATCGAGCTCGAGCCCCATCGCGACGAGCGTGGGTTTTTCGCGCGCTCGCGCTGTGAAGACGAGTTTCGCGCGCACGGTCTCGAGACGCACATGGTGCAGAGCAACGTCTCGTCGAACATCAGCCGTGCCACCCTGCGCGGCTTGCACTTTCAGAAGCACCCCCACGAAGAGGTGAAGCTGGTGCGCTGCACGCGCGGCAAGATCTTCGACGTGATGGTCGATCTCCGGCCGGAGTCACCCACCTTCAAGCAATGGGTGGGGCGCGAGCTGACCGAAGACAACCACACCATGTTCTACGTGCCGCGCCGCTTCGGCCACGGCTTCATCACCCTGACCGACAACGCCGAGGTCTTTTACGAGGTCTCGGCCAAGTACAGCAAAGAGGGCGCGTCGGGGGCGTTGTGGAACGACCCCGCCTTCGGCATCGAGTGGCCGATCGAGCCCACCCTCATCTCCGCCGCCGATCGCGGCTGGGCGAAGTTCGAGCAATCGCCGTTCGCCGGCACCCCCGCCACCTAAGACCTCACAAGCTACAGCCCAGGAAAGGGAAGTAACGATGCCTGCTGTCGATATTCTGCAATTGGAGCGCGAGAAAGCAAACAAGCCGATTCGAGTCGGCATGGTCGGGGCGGGCAACATGGCCCAATGCATTGCCCACCAGTTGCTCACGCCAGCACCGGGCATTCGTCTGGTCGCCATCGCCAACCGCACGTTGGACAAGGCGAAGGCGGTTTACACCAAGGCCGGCGCGCCGAGCACGCGCACGGTCAGCAACGCGGCCGAGCTGTCGGCGGCCATTGCCGCTTCGGCGTTCGCGGTCACCACCGATCCCGAGCTGTTGTGCGCGTCCGATCAGGTCGACCTGATCTTGGAGGCCACCGGCACCATCGAGTTTGCGTCGCGCGTGGCCACCAGCGCCATCGACCACAAGAAGCACGTGGTGCTCGCCAACGCCGAGCTCGACTCCACTTTGGGTCCCATCCTCAAGCGCCGCGCCAGCGCCGCCGGCGTCGTGATCTCGAACATGGACGGCGACGAGCCGGGCGTGGCCATGAACTTGGTCCGCTACGCGCGCTCGATTGGGCTCACGCCCGTCGCGGCCGGCAACATCAAGGGCATGCTCGATCCGTATCGCACGCCCGAGACGCAGCGAGAGTTCGCCGAAAAGTACGGCCAGACGCCGGCCATCGTGTGCTCTTTCGCGGACGGCACGAAGATGGCGATGGAGGGCGTGATTTTGTGCAACTCGAGCGGCTTCCGCGTCGGTCGCCGCGGCATGCACGGCCCAAAGTGCGCGCACGTGAACGAGATTGGCCAGCGCCTGCCGCTGGAGCAGCTGCTCAACGGCGGCTTGGTCGACTTCGCGCTGGGCGCCGCGCCCAACACCGGCGCTTGGATCGTCGTGCACGAGCCGAACCCCGAGAAGCGCAAGACCTTGGCCTACTTGAAGATGGGCGAGGGACCGCTGTACGTGCTCTACACCCCGTACCACCTGCCGCACATCCAGATCGCGTCGACGATTGCGCGCGCGGCGCTGGCGGGTGACCCGACCACGTCGCCGATCGGCGCGCCGGTGGCCGAGGTTTGCACCATGGCCAAGCGCGACCTCAAAGCGGGGGACGTGCTGGACGGCGTTGGTGGCTTCATGACCTACGGCGCCATCGACAACGCCGACTCCTTCTTCGCCGATGACCTTTTGGCGATGGGTCTGTCCGAAGGGGCCAAGCTCCTGCGCGACATCCCCAAGGATCAAGCCATCACGTTGAAGGACGTCCAGCTGCCGGCGGGCCGTCACTGCGACGTGCTGCGCGCCGAGCAGCTGGCGGCATTCCCGCGCACCAGCGCTCAACCCGCGGCGCGCGCCGCGGTGCACGCTGCCGCCCCCTGAGCCTCACCCCCCCTCGAAGACCAAGGAGCCGAGAATGAAGGTCGTGCTGTTCTGTGGTGGTATGGGGACTCGCTTGCGCGAGTATTCCGATGACTTGCCGAAGCCGTTGGTGCCGATCGGTCAGCGCCCCATCTTGTGGCACTTGATGCGCTACTACGCGCATTTCGGTCACAAGGACTTCATTCTCTGCCTTGGCTACAAGGCGCAGAAAATCAAAGAGTATTTTCTGAACTACAACTCCAGCGTCGCCAACGACTTCACCCTGGCCAAGGGCAAGCCGATTGGCGCGATGCAAGAGACCGACGTCCACGACTGGAACATCACCTTCGTGGACACCGGCTTGAAGGCGAACGTGGGCATGCGTCTGATGCTTGCCCGCAAATACCTGGAGGGCGAGGAGATGTTCCTCGCCAACTACGCGGACGGCCTCACGAACCTCGATCTGGACGTGATGGTCAACGAGTTCAAGGCCACCAACAAGGTCGCCGCGTTCGTGTGCGCGCTGCCCTCGCAGAGCTTTCACGTCGTCACGCTCGACGAGAAGCGCAGCGTGAAGAAGGTCACCTACGTGCGCGACGCCAATGTGATCGTCAACGCCGGCTACTTCGTGCTCCGAAAGCAGATCTTCGATCACATGAACTTCGGTGACGAGCTGGTGATTCAGCCGTTCCAACGCCTGATCGACAAGGATTTGCTGCTGGGCTATCGCCACGACAACTACTGGGCGATGGACACCTTCAAGGAGCAGCAAGAGCTCACGGACGTGTTCAACGCCGGCAACGCGCCCTGGGAAGTCTGGAAGCGGCCTGACGTCGCGGAAGAAGCGGCGTCGCAGCGCGGAGGCGTCAAGCTATGAAGTTCGACGCTTCTTTGGCGCTGCAGCAGCGTTTCAACCAGGTCATTCCCGGCGGCTCGCACACCTACGCCAAGGGTGACGACCAGTTCCCCGAGTTCATGCCGGCGTACATCGTACGCGGCAAGGGCTCGCACGTCTGGGACGCCGACGGCAACGAGTACATCGAGTACGGCAGCGGCTTGCGCTCCGTCACGCTGGGCCACGCCTACACGCCGGTGATCGAGGCGGCGTACAAGCAGATGCAGCTCGGCTCGAACTTCATTCGCCCCGCGACCATCGAGCTCGAGGTGGCCGAGCAGCTGCTGTCGCTGATCAAGGGCGCTGAGATGGTGAAATTCACCAAGAACGGCTCCGACGCCAACGACGGCGCGCTCAAGCTTGCGCGCGCTTACACCGGCCGTGATCTGGTCGCCATCTGCGCCGATCACCCGTTTTTCTCGGTGAACGACTGGTTCATGGGCACCACGGCCATGAACGCGGGCATCCCCGAGGCGACGCGGCAGATGACGTTGAAGTTCCGCTACAACGACCCTGCCAGCGTGGAGCAACTGTTCGCGCAGCACCCCGGCAAGATCGCGGCGGTGTTCTTGGAGCCCGAGAAAGACAAGCCGCCCGCGAACGGCTTTCTGCACGAGGTTCAGCGGCTGTGCAAGAAGAACGGCGCCGTGTTCATCCTCGACGAGATGATCACCGGCTTTCGTTGGCACCTGAACGGCGCGCAGGCCATGTACGACATCGTTCCGGACATGTCCTGCTTCGGTAAGGCGCTCGGCAACGGCTTTGCCATTTCGGCGGTGGTCGGCAAGCGCGAGATCATGCAGCTCGGCGGCCTCCACCACGACAAGGAGCGCGTGTTCTTGGGCTCCACCACCCACGGCGCCGAGACCCACGCGCTGGCGGCGGCCCGCGAGGTGATGAACGTGTACGGTCGCGAGCCGGTGATCAAGACGATGTGGGAACGCGGTGAGCGGCTCGCCAACGGCTTCACCAAGGCGGCCGCCGACTGTAACCTTCAAGATCAGGTGGCGGTCTTCGGTAAGCCCTGTTGCCTCGTGTACGGCACCAAGGACCAAGACAAGCAGCCGTCGCAAGGCTTCCGCACGCTGTTCATCCAAGAGAGCATGAAGCGCGGCGTGCTGGGCTCGTCGCTGGTCATCTCTTACGCTCACAGCGAAGAGGACGTCGATCGCACGGTCGAGGCGCTACACGGCGCCATGCGTGTGTATCGAAAGGCGCTCGACGAGGGCCTCGACAAGTACCTCGAGGGCCGTCCCGTGAAGCCGGTGATGCGCGCGCGCAACTGAGCTGACAGCGTAAAATGTGAGGCCTGCCTTCGGGCAGGCCGCGCGGGGCCCCTTGCTTGCCGGCTTTGGGCAGCCGCGATAGAGTCCGGCGGCCGATGAGCAAGCTCCTTCTCATGTCCGTGGTGCTCGTCACCGTGGCAATTCCGGCCATCACGGCGCGCGACGCGCTGCCGCGCCGGGCCTTGAAGCGAACGGTGCTGGCTCTGGTCGCGTTCAACGTCCTTTACGCTTTTCTGGTGATCTTCGTCTATCCGCAGATCTGCTGGAACTGAAACGCCTCGAGCTTTCCCGTATGCCTCCGCTGCCCCAGACAGACGCCGACTCCGCGCCGATCATCGATTTTCGCGCGCTGCGGAACTGGCTTCAGTTTGCCATGCGCGCGGCGCGGCTGCGGCGCCGACTGTTGTTCGGCGTGGCCGGCAGCATGTTCGTCGTGGCCGCGATCTTGGTCAACGTCATCCCCAAGACCTACCGCGTGCAATGTCGGCTCTTGGCCCAGCGCAACCCTGCGCTCGCGCTGCGGGGTGACAACAACAACGAGTCGACGACCAAGTCGGCCTCTGACTTGGTGACCCGGCGCGAGAACCTGATCAACTTGGTCAAGCAGACCAACTTGCTGGCGCACTGGAAGTCGCACCGCGGCGCGCTTGCTCGTGCCAAAGACAAAGTGATGAGCTGGGTCTCGAAACCGCCCACCGAGCAGCAAGAGGTCGACGCGCTGGCCGACTACCTCTTGACCAAGATGCAGGTGTACAGCGACGACACCAGCGTCAGCATTCAGATTGACTGGCGCGATCCGGAGATGGCCCTGCGCCTCGTCGACGCGGCGCAAAAGGGCTTTCTGGAGGTGCGGCACGTGCAAGAAGTGTCGTCGCTCGCCGAATCGGTCTCCATTCTCGAGGCACGCGCCGCCAGCGTGCGCGACGAGATCAACGCCGCGGTTTCCTCGCTGCAACAGCTGCGCTCCAAGAAACAGATCGAGGAGAAGCAGGACAAGCAAAAGGCCGTCGAAAAGCAGGCCGTCAAAGCCGACGCCGAGGAAAAGGAAAAAGCCGCCAGCGCGGCGAAGCCGACGGGCCCCGCCAAGCCGGCCGCCGAGGCGCCCGAGCTGGTGGAGAAACGCCAGCAACGCCTGGCCGAGCTGCAGGTGGCGATCGAAGCCAAAGAGCGCATGCTGGGTGACCTCGAGACCACGCGCATGCGGCGGCTGAGCGATCTGCAGGCCAAGCTACAAGAGCTGCGCGCGGTTTACACCGAGCAGCACCCCGCCATCACCAGCGCTCAGCAGGGCATCATCAGCGCCTCCCAAGAGTCTCCGCAAGTGGCGCCCCTGCGCGAAGAGCTTAGCAAGCTGCGGGCCGAGAACGACCAGCTCCGGCTGGCGAGCGGTTTGGCTCCGGGCCGCCCGGGCGGCGGCGGCGGCGGCTCCGGTCGCCCGAGCGTGACGCCGGGTGGCGGTCTCGGCGACGTGATCCGCATCGAGCAAGAATCCGCGGAGGAGCGCGACCCCGAGATCGAGTATGCGCGCTCGCAGCTGCGCTTCGCGATTCAGAGCTATCAGACGCTGGGCGCCGAAATCAGCAAGACGCTCGTGGACTTGAAGACCGCGGAAGCCGCCTTCAAGTACCGCTACACCATCCTCACGCCGCCCGAGTTGCCGAAGGGGCCCATCGCGCCCAAGGCCATCCCGATCGTGCTGGCGGCCATCATCGGCGGGCTGTTGATCGGCTTGATCGGCGCGGTGGCGCTCGAGCTGCGGCAAGGCGTGCTGTACGCGCCCTGGCAGCTCGAGCAAGGTCTGGCGCTGCGCGTGCTCGCCCAAGTCAACCTGCCGACACTGCCCGACAACCGGCCGTGACCCAGTGGTCCGAGAGCCAGTTGCCGGACGCCTCCCTGCGCGGAGAGTCCCAACGGCCTTTGACGCCGCTGGTGTTGATGGGGTTTTTGGGCGTGTCGACGCTGGCCTTGGCGGTGTTGACCAACGGCAACGTGGCTGCGTCGCTGGCGCCGGTGTTCGGGTTCTTGGCCGTCTATACGGTGACCAAGCTGCCGCTGCGTTACTTGTGGCTGCTGTACACGGGGCTCGTCATGAGCCTGGATACCCCGGCCGAGCCGTTCGCGGCCGGTGAGTACCATTCGCCGCTGCGGCCGCTGGCGGTGGTGCTGTCGTCGCAGCTGAAGAACGTGTTTCCGATGGGCGCGCTGGTCATGTCCGGCCTGGACCTTTTGATCATCGGCACGCTGTTGGTGCACGCCGTACGGCGCATGCGAGAGTCACCGCTGGATCGCGATGGTTACGTGCCGGCGCCCATGCCGTTGTTCGTGGCCAATTGGGCGTGTCTGGTGGCAGTGGTGATGGCCACGCTTTGGGGCGTGGCGACCGGCGGCGCCTTTCGCTTCGCGCTCTGGCAGATCCAACGCAACATTTACCTGCCGTTGGTGTTCTTGATCGCGCAGGCGGTGTTCCCGAGCCCGGCCAACATGAAGCCGTACATGCGGCTGTTGATCGTGGTGGCGTGCGTGCGCTCGGTGCTCGCGATCTGGCTGCGCTTCGACTACCCGGAGGTCGAGTACACGACGTCGCACTCGGACTCGATGGTGTTCGCCATCGTCTGTTGTTACCTGCTGATTCGGCTGCTGCACGGCGCCACCAAGCGCGAGAAGTGGATCACCTGGCCGGTGCTGGCCTTGGTCGCTTGGGGCATGGTCGCCAACGACCGCCGGCTGGTTTGGGTCGAGCTCGGGATCTCGTTCGTTTTCGTCTACTTCATGTCGCCGTGGAACCTGCTGAAGCGGCGCTTCGCGCAGATCGTGCTCGGCTCCATTCCGCTGGTCATCGTGTACATCGCGGCGGGCTGGCAATCAGGCAACGGCATCTTCAAGCCGGTGGGCATTTTGCGCTCGATGGCCGACTCCAAGTCGGACGGCTCGACTTTGTGGCGCGACCTCGAGAACTTCAACCTGGTCACCACCTATACCCATCACCCCATCTTGGGCACGGGCTTCGGGCACCCGTACGAGATGGCGGTGTGGATGCCGGACATCACCGACACGTACGAGCTCGAACCGTACGTGCCGCACAACAGCGTGGTCGGCCTTTGGGCTTACACCGGCTACATCGGCTTCAACCTAATGTGGCTGATTCCGTTGGTGGGCGCCTTCGTAGCTGCTCGCGCCTACTACTACTCGACGAAGCCGTTCGATCGCACGATTGCTCTCACCTGCTTCTGCTCCGTCGTCATCTACGTGCTGCAATGCTACGGCGACATGGGCCTCGGCTCGGTGATTTCGGTGCTGTTGCTGTCGCCCCCCTTCGCGATGGTCGGCAAGCTGGCGGTCGAAGTCGGCGCATGGCCGCGCCGTGGTGCGGCGGCCAAGCTGCAGGGCGCAGGGTTGACGCATCCGACGCTCGCGCGTAGACCACTCCGGCAATGACGGACGTGACGCCGGTGCCGATCGGGTGGAGCCCGTGATCGCGCCGGTGCTCGCAGGGTTGATTGGCCTGGGTGCGACGCTCGGCGCGCCGAGCACGACGGGCCTGGCCAGTGCCCGCTCCGAGGTGCGCGTACGCTCCAGCCAGGCGGGCGGGGCGCAAGCCTCCAGCGCGGCGCCCGCGCTCGACATCGACACGACCGGTACGGTTGGGCTGTCTTTCGACTGGCGGCCCACGCGCTTTTCGTTCGTGTACGCGCCGCGCTTCGTGGTGAACGACGTCGTGGGCCCCCAAGCGGCGCGCGATTTTTTGCAGGCTTTGGACCTGCTGCTCGCCCTGCAGTCGCGCTCGTACACCCTCACGCTGACCAACCACGTCGAATACGGCTACCGGCGCTTTACCGCTCTCGACGCAGCTCAAATCGATCCGCAGACGCAGCGGCCGATCGTGGGCGTCACCCCGGGGCCGAATTCGGTTCAGTACGCGGCCACCTTCGTGCAAGCGGCGCTGCGCATGTCTTTGACGCGGCGCTCGGATTTGCTGTTCACGGCTCGCTACGGCTTGAACGGTGGCGTGGACGAGGAGTCGCGCAAGACGTTGCCGCTGCTGGTGGGGCCGCGCCTGGACGCGCTCTGGACGTATGGGCTCACCCGGCGCGACACGACCGGCGTCGCCGTCTCCGGCACCTGGACGCGCAGCGTGGGCGAAGTGCAGACCGGACCCGGCCAAACCGGTCCCGTCAACAGCGGCGCCCTGACCGTCGGCCAGCGCTGGGACCGCACCTGGCGCCGCGATCTGCGCTCGTCGTTGCTAGTCGGCATCGGCTTGCTCTATCGCCCCCATCACGAGCTGCAGCCGCTGCCGCAAGGCTTTGCCACGCTGACGCGCGCGTTCGCCGGCGGCGCCAACCACGGCGCGCTCGAGCTGTCGCTAGCGGGCGGTACTTCCATCGACGCAGATCCGTTGACGGGCCAGACGCGACCGAACGTGCGCGCCACCGGGCAGGTTGCGTGGACGGCGTATCCGTACCGAGCCTACGTGCTCGGCGGCGCGTTGAAGACGCTCGAATCCGCCGGTACGACCACCGCCGGCAATGCAGCCACCGTGTACATGGCCGACACCGGCGTCAGCTATGCCGTGCTGCGGCCGCTGGTGCTCGAGCTCGGTGTCCGCCTCACCGACCAGAAGGTGGACGCACCCAGCACCGCCTCTGCCGTCGCGGCAGCCAACGGCTTCACTTACGCCGCCTTCTTCGCTGTCGCGTGGCGCCCGCAGCTGCACACCTTCTGAGCGCGCAGCAAGACGGCCGCCGCCCCGTGAGTTGACTGAGCGGGAGGGCACGGCTAGATAGGGGCATGTTCGTGCGCGCGGGCAGCTGGTCGTGTCGTGGTCAAGCTCTTCGCTTCGTCGTCGGGCTGGGCGTCGCCCTAGCGTTTGCGGGTTGCACCACCCCGGGGCCGTACACGTGGGTCCAGTCGCTGCCCGTCGCCAACAATCAGCCGCCGCCGTACGTGGTGGCGGCGGGCGACTTGTTGGACATCCGCGTCTACAACGAAGAGCGCAGCTCAGCGCGCGGGCGCGTGCGTTTGGATGGTCGCATCACGCTGCCGCTGTTGGGCGACGTGGTCGCCGTGGGTAAGCCTCCCGCGCTTTTGGCCCAAGAGATCCAAGAAAAGCTGAAGGGCTTCCTGCAGGCTCCCGCGGTGACGGTTCAGGTCGAAGACGTGCATCCGTCCAGCTTCTCGATGATCGGTGAAGTCACGCGCCCGGGCGTTTTTCCGCTGCCGCCCAACACGGGGTTGCTGGAGGCCTTGGCGGTTGGCGGTGGCCTCACGCAGTACGCGGACGACGAAGGCATTTACGTGCTGCGCAAGAATCCGCCCCAGCGTATCCGCGTGACCTACCAGCAGCTGATCGACAACGAGCCCCACGCGGTGGCGTTCAAGCTGCTCGACGGTGACGTGATCGTCGTCGAGTGAGCGCCCCAGGGTGCGGCGGCGCGCCGCGCTCGGCAGGCGCCCCGTTGCCGAGCGGCGCTAGGCGAGGGTGACGGCGCCGACGAAATGCGTGTGGCCGATCTCGTCCATGGTGTGCTTGGCGTCGGCCAGCCGCATCTGGTTGAGCAGGACACACAGCACCGCGCAATCGGCCGACTGGGCCAAGGTGACGGAGACCGGGTTCACGTTCACGGGTGCCAGCGCCACGATCACGAGCCCCGTTTCGGCGCCTTCTCGTACCTGGGCGCTGAACTCGGACACTTCTTCGAGCCGCAGGTCGGTGGCGTCGGCAACCTGAATCAACGAGCCAATGTGGCGCATGCCGGTGCGCGCCAGCGCCATCGCAATGTGAACGGTGGTGTCGAGCGGGGCTCCGACGCCGGCCGGCACGAGCGCGAGCGAGCGCCACGGCTGCTCCTTCACCGCCAGCCACAGCCGCTGCCAATCAGCCGTACGAAAGCGCTCGTCGCTGCGGTTGTGAAGGACCAGCGGTGCGGGCTGGGTCATCAGCGGGCGCCCTCGGGGGCAAGGCGTCCGTGGTCGGCGGCGTAGCTCAAATCCGGCATCACGTTTCTGCTGGGGCCCAGCATAGCATGGCCCCCGCTAGGGCCGGCTGGCTTCGGCCGCCGCGCTTTTCGCGGATGAGCCCGGAGCGGCTGGCTGTCCGAGCGTGGAGTGCGCTTCGATCATCGCGCGCGCGGCAGAAATAGCCGCGTCGTTCTCGAGCAGTGAGCTGTGTCCCGCGCCCTCGAGCTGGACGTAGCGACCTCGCTCGCCGAGGCCTTCGGCGAGCTGCCGACCCTGTCCAACGTCACCGAAAGCCTCGTCGGCGTCGCCCTGCACGATCAGCACCGGCCCCGGCACCTGGGGCAATATTGGCAGCACGTCGTACACGTCGCCGGCGCCGAATTTGCCCCAGAACCCGGCGTGGACCATGGCAATTCTCGCCACGCTCGCCAGCAGCGATACGCTGGCCAGCGGCCGGTTCTGCTGCGCGGCGTCCTTCATGGCGTGCAGCGCGGAATAGCCACCGAGCGAGAAGGCCACCAAGTGAAGTTGCGCGGGCACGAGCTGATACTTCCGCATCAACAGCGTCAGCACTTCGCTCGCGTCGGCGGCCGACGCCGCGGGGCCAGGTATGCCTTCCGAAGCGTCGTACCCGCGGCTGGCATAGACCGCGAGACCCCAGGCATGGTCGCCACGGATTCGCTCGAGCAGCAGCTGGCCACGCGCGAGCTGAGTCGCGTCGTTGCCGGGGAAGAAGACGACCCACGGCGCATCGGCCGCCACGGGTCGAGAGACCAAGCCTGAGAGGGACGTGCCGTCGCCCATGGCCAGCCGTGACTTGGCCCAACCAGTACGCGCAGCCAGCTGATCGTAGCCGGCCGGGCTGAGCGGGGTGGTGGCGTACAGGAACCACAAGCGCGGCCGGGCCTTGCGCGCCAGCGCGACGCCGCCCACCAGCAGCACCACTAGGCCGACCACCAGCGTCAGGAGACCCCAACGCGAAAGCAGCCTCACTTGCCGAGCTCCTCCACGAGTTTGGCCGGAATCCCGCTCACTCGCGTGTGCGGAGCTACGTCTTTCGTTACCACCGACCCCGGTTCGACGATGGCGCCTTCACCGATGGTGACGCCGGGCAAAATCACGCAGCGCGAGCCGATCCAAGCGCCGTTCTCCACCTTTACCGGGTTGCGAACGACGTCGCCCGCACGGTGCTCGCGCGGCCCAAGCTGGTGCGTCGTGGTGATGATCAACACCTGATGACCGAGCGTCACCTGATCGCCGAGGGTGATGGTGGTGCCCACCTCGAACGAACAGTCGAGGCCAATCACGCAGTCTCGCCCGGTCGAGAATTTGTCGAAGCCGCGCGCTTCTCCGCCGGTGAAGGTGGGCGTGCTGCGTACCTGGGTGCCCTCACCGATGTGGATGCCGCGCGCACGTAGCAACGTGGCGCGCGCCTCGTTGCCGGTGTCGCGCGGAATGACCCGCGAGACGAAGGAGAAGAAGTGCTGGCGCGGTCGGATTTGGTCGACCTCCGCCTTGAGCACCGTGAACACCTTCCGCGCCAAGGACGGCCGAGGTTGATCTGCAGCGTTCACGTCTGGCCTCCCGATCCGGACCCCGCCGCGGGTACTTGCCGGACCTTCTTCAAGCGTTGACCGAACTGCTCGGCGTCGGTGAGCTCGATTCGGGCCGGGATTTTGAAGCTTGGCAGCCGCTCGCGACAGAACGCGCGCAGGCGCTTCTTGAAGGCGTCGAAAGGCTCGGGCGTGCGCAGGTTGATGCGCGCGGCCAGGATTTTGCCCGTCAACGGGTGAGGCTCGCCATACACGACGACGTCCGCCACGTTGTCCATGGTCATGAGCACGTTCTCGACCTCGGCCGGGTACACCTTCTGACCGCCGATGTTGACCAAATCACTCACGCGGCCCAGCACGCGCACGAACTCCCCATCGACCTCGACCGCGTCTTCGGTGTTGAGCCAGCCCTCGGCGTCGAACAGGTGGGGCGCGTTCAGGTAGCCGAGCATCGCCGTCGGGGTACGGACCCACAGCGTGCCGTCGACGATCTTGGTCTCGAAGCCCTCGCCGCTGAAGCGCATCCACAGCGAGCCGGGCTCGCGCGAGCGCGTCCGCAGCACTCCCAGCTCCGACATGCCGTACGTTTGCAGCAGCTTGGCTTGCGGAAACACCTGGCCCAACCTGGCGAGCAGCGTCGCGGGCATGGGCTCGGTGCCGTAGGCAATCAGCTGCAGCGACGACAGGTCGTGCCGCTTCCAGGCGTCGGAGATCAGCAGCAGATTGAGGAACGTGGGCGAGGCCGGCAGCGTGTGCACTCGGTGCTGCGCGATGGCCTGGCACACGACGTCGGGGTCGCGATTCGGCACCGTGACCAGCGCGCCGCCGCTGGCCAGCGTATTGAACAGCGTGTCCAGCCCGCCGATATGATCGAAGAGCAAGAAGCCCATGGTCCGCTTCTTGACGGAGGGGCGGCGGAACTTCTCCAGCAAGGCCGAAAAATCGTGGAGAATGGCCTTGGGTTTGCCGGTCGACCCCGAAGAAAAGATGACCAGACCCGGGTGCCCGCGCTCGATCAATTTGCGGGTCAGCTCGTGGGTCACGCTGCGAGCGTGTCGGGTCACGGTCCAGTCGTCGGTCGCGTCGAAGATGAAGGTCCAACCGGCTTCGGCGATCTCTTCGTAGCTGGGACGTTGCACGCTCACCAGCGGGGTCAGCGGCACCGCGACGGCGCCGCGTTGCACGAGCACCAGCAGCGCGGCTACGGCGTTGGGCGAAAACCCACCCTCCAGCACCACCACGCTACCGGCGCCCACGCCGTGGCGCGTCATCTCTTCGTTCCAGAACGCGACGCGCTCGAGCAGCTGCCCGTAAGTGGCGACCAGGTTGCCGAAGACGATGGCGGGCTCGTCTCGAAATTCTTCGAGGCGCTCGAAGAACCAGGGCGCGATCGGCTCAGTCATGCCGTCTCAGGTAATCCCACCCAAGTAAATGACCTGACCGGTGATGTTGTCGCTCGTCGGGCTGATGAAGAAATCGCAAACGTTGGCGCAGTCTTCGTGGGTGCCCAGCCGCTTGATGGCAAGGTTGTTCACCACCGCGTCGATCTTCTCCTGCGGTACGCCGCGGATCATGTCGGTCATGATCGGGGTGGCCCCGAAGGAGTTGCAGGTAATGCCCCACTGGCCAAGCTCGAAGGCCAAGATGCGCGTGAAGGTCACGACTGCGCTCTTGGAAGCCGCGTAGATGGCCTCGCCGGCGAGCGCGATGGGCGCGACGATGGTGGTGAAATTGACGATACGCCCGTAGCGGCGCCGCATCATCACCTTGGCGGCGTCGCGGCAGAACAGCATGGTGCCGGTGACGTTCACCTCCAACATGCGGTTGGACGCCTTGGCCGGCGTGAGCAGCACGTGATTCATCGAAGCCACGGCGGCGTTGTTGAGCAGCACGTCGATGCGCCCGTGCCGCTTGGCCACGCTCGAAATCATGGTCTTCACCTGGCGTTCGTCGGCGACGTCGACCTGGTGGTGGGTGTAGTTTTCGGCTTCCCACCCGGCCGCGCCGCGGCTGCAGCCCTCGACGATGTAGCCCCGGCGCGCGTAGGTTTCTGCCAGATGGCGACCGATGCCCTTGCGGGTACCGGTGATCACCATCACTCGCTTTTCTTCGCTCACGCTGACTGCCCCTCTTGCATGGTGGCGATGACGTGGTCGGCCAAGACACCGGCCGTGCGAAACGGGCTGCTGCGCATGGACATGGCTTTTTCGCTGGCGAGGGTCACCGATACATCGTGCTCCATTTCCAGTTTCTGCTCGATGTCCACGATCAGCGACACGACCGCGATCGAGTCGAGCACCGCCGCTTGACCGACGATCACCGTCTCTTCGTTGACCTCGGGCACGGTGCCTCCGAATTGTTCGAGCGTTTCTCGAAGGCAGCTGACGACCACGTTGAGTGCTGTTTCTCTGTCCATGATTATCGAGTCCTGATTCGTGCCGGTTCGACTACCGCCACTTAGCAATTGAAACCTTGGTTGCGCCAGCCAGCAGGGTGTTCGCGGGCACGTCCTTGTCGACGACTACGCCGGCGCCGATGACGGAGCTTTCGCCGACCGTGACGCCGGGTAGCACGACGGTCCGCGCCCCCAGCCACACGCCGTTCTCGATCACGATGGGGGCTCGCTTTGGCCCTCCGCTCTGGGCGTTCCAGGAGCCGCTGGTCAAGAACATCACGTCGTGACCCACCGCGACGTGGTCGCCGATGATGACGGAGTCCTCGAGATCGAAGATGGAGCCAGCGTTGAATCCGCAAAAGGTGCCGACGCGGAAGCGGTCTTCGACGCGGCCCGCGCCCAGCAGCGTGGGCAGACCGAAGAACAGCGAAGATTTGCCGATTTTCAGGCCTACGGCCCGCATCGCCATGGTCCGAACGCGGCCTGCAACGAAGGCGGGCACCGCTCCGAACGCCAGCTCCAGCGCCAGCAGACGCAGGTGCAGGCGGCTAAGGGGTGGCTGGGGTCCGAGGGGCCGGGTCTTAGCCTGCTCATTACTGACGGCGGTCTCCACGCTAAACGCGGCACGGTAGTCGAAAGGCATTCCGTCGTCTATTGGCGCCAGACGCGGGAAGCGGGCCGCTACCAACGCAGACGCCCGAGCGACAGCGCGTCAGAATTACACCGTAGGCACAATGAATGTTCGAGGCGTGAAACTTTCTGACAGAGAGTCGCAACGAGCCGGCGCTCTCGGTTCCTCTTCTATTGTGTGCTTGAGCTGAGTCTGTAACACCTGCCTGCGCCCATGAGCGCCTTTCAGTATCAAGAGCTGCTGCCAACCGGCAAAGACGAGACGCCTTACCGGCTCCTGACCAAAGACCACGTTTCGACCTTCGAAGCGGCGGGCGCCACCTTCCTGAAGGTAGAGCCCGAGGCGCTCGCTCTGCTCACGCGCGAGGCGATGCGTGACATCGCGCATTTGCTCAGACCGGGACACTTGGCGCAGCTGGCGAACATCCTCAAAGACCCCGAAGCGTCGCCCAACGATCGCTTCGTGGCGCTCGACCTGCTGAAGAACGCCAACATCGCCGCAGGTGGCGTGCTGCCCATGTGCCAGGACACCGGCACGGCCATCGTGATGGGCAAGAAGGGCCAGCTGGTCTTCACTGGTGGCGGTGACGAAGCGGCCATCGCGCGCGGCGTGTTCGACACTTACCAGACCGCCAACTTGCGTTACTCGCAGCTGGCGCCGCTCGACACGTACCGCGAGAAGAACACCGGCAACAACCTGCCCGCCCAAATCGAGATTTATGCGACCGACGGCGACGCCTACAAGTTCTTGTTCATGGCCAAGGGCGGTGGCTCTGCGAACAAGAGCTACCTGTATCAAGAGACCAAAGCGCTGTTGAACCCGGACAGCCTGCTCAAGTTCGTGGACGCCAAGATCCGCACCTTGGGCACCGCCGCCTGTCCGCCCTACCACCTGGCGCTGGTGATCGGCGGCACCTCGGCCGAGTCTTCGCTCAAGGTGGCCAAGTTGGCGTCGGCGCGTTACCTCGACACCCTGCCCAGCTCCGGCAACGAGCTCGGGCACGGCTTTCGCGACCGCGAGCTGGAGGCGCAGGTGCTGCAGATTGCCCAGCGCACCGGCATCGGCGCGCAGTTCGGGGGCAAGTACTTCTGCCACGACGTGCGCGTGATCCGCCTGCCGCGCCATGGCGCGAGCTGCCCAGTGGCGTTGGCGGTGTCGTGCTCGGCGGATCGTCAAGCGGTGGGCAAGATCACGCGCGACGGCGTGTTCCTGGAAGAGCTGGAGCACGACCCGGCGAAATACCTGCCCGAGACGACTCACGAAGACTTGCCTAGCGACGTGGTGCAGGTGGACTTGAAGCGGCCCATGAGCGAGATCCGCGCCGAGCTCTCGCGCTACCCGATCAAGACGCGTTTGTCTCTCACCGGTCCGCTGATCGTCGCGCGCGACATCGCGCACGCCAAGCTGAAGGAGCGGGTCGACGCGGGGCAGGGGTTGCCCGAGTATTTCAAGAACCACATGGTGTACTACGCGGGCCCGGCCAAGACTCCGACTGGCTACGCCAGCGGCAGCTTCGGCCCCACCACCGCCGGTCGCATGGACGCGTACGTGGATCTGTTCCAGCAGCATGGCGGCAGCATGGTGATGCTGGCCAAAGGCAACCGCTCCGCGCAGGTTACGGCCGCCTGCAAGAAATACGGCGGCTTCTACCTCGGATCCATCGGCGGTCCGGCGGCCCGCCTGGCGCAAGACTGCATCAAGAAGGTAGAGGTCTTGGAGTATCCGGAGCTCGGTATGGAAGCGGTGTGGCGCATCGAGGTCGTCGACTTTCCGGCGTTCATCGTGGTCGACGACAAGGGCAACGATTTCTTCCAGAACTTGACGGGCAGCGTGCCTAGCGGAAAGACGCCGCTGGCCGTGGTGAGCGAATGAGCGCCGCGGCGCCGTTGCTGGTGATTTCCACGGGTTGCCCGGCGGGCATTGGCCCCGAGGTGTCGGTGGCCGCGGCCGCCAAACAGAAGGGCGCCGCCAAAGTGCTGCTCGGTGACGAGTCCACGCTGCGCCGCGCCGCCGAAGTGTGCGGCGTTCCCCAGCGAAAGCTCGTGGCCTGGGACGGCCGCTCGCGCGACATCGCGAAAATTCATTTCGCGCAAGTGGGGGAGGCGCTGACCGCGACCGCTCGGGCGCCTGGCAAGCCCACGGCCGAGAGCGGTCGCGCGCAGCTCGAGTACATCGAGGCCGGCTTCACGCTCGTCAAATCTTCGCCGCGGGCCGCGCTGGTGACCGGACCCGTCAGCAAGGCTGCGATCGCTCATTCCGGCCCCGCTGGTCGCGGCTTCTTGGGTCACACCGAGTGGCTGCAGGCCTTGGATGGCGCCAAGACCAGCGTGATGTGCTTCGTGTGCGACCAGCTGGCGACCAGCTTGGTGACGACGCACCTGCCCATCGGCAAAGTACCGCGCGCCATCGACGTCGAAGGCGTAACGTCGGCCACGGTGGAGCTGGCACGGCTGCTGCAAAAGTTGGGCAAAAAGCGGCCGAGCCTGGCGGTGGCGTCGCTCAATCCGCACGCGGGCGAAAGCGAGCTCCTGGGCGCCGAAGAAGCGCGCGCGATCGCGCCGGGCGCGCAGCGCGCGCAAAAGCTGCTCGGCCGCAGCGCCCGCATCACGGGGCCGATTGGCGCGGAGACGGCTTATCGCAAGGCGGCCCAGGGCGGCTTCGACGGCGTGGTCGCCATGTACCACGACCAAGCTACCATCCCCATGAAGCTGCTCGCCTTCGGTGACGCGGTCAACGTGACCGCTGGCTTGTCGATCGTGCGCACGAGCGTGGATCACGGTACCGCTTACGACATTGCTTGGCAGGGCCGGGCCGACGCTGGCGGCATGCTGGCGGCGCTCGAGCTGGCCCGGCGCATCGTAGCGGGGCAGCGCGCATGAACCCTGCGCTCTTCGTGAGCGCACTTTCAGCGGAGCTGGCGGGCTCTTTAGCAGCGGCAAAAAAGCTGGGGCTCCCGCCATCGCAGGCGTGGAACGTTTTGGTGGTGGCACAGCTACGCGAGGTCTTGCGTTGCTTGGCCGAAGCGCGGGGGTTCGACGAGGCGCGGTTGTGGTCGGGCAGGTTGTTCGCGCGCGTGCCCGGGTTCGAAGCCGACACACTCGACGCCGAGCGCGCGGCGCTGCTGAGGGCCCTGCAGCCCCGCTTACTCGAGCCGGAGCGCGCGGAGCCGTGGCCGCTGGAAGCTTTTGGCCAGCTGTACGAATCGCTCTTGAGCGCCGGGCCCGTCAGCGACGAGCGCAACTTGCGCAAGCGCACCGGCAGCTACTACACGCCCGAGGCGTTGACGCGCGTGGTAGCGAGCCGCGCCTTCGACGCCCTGGAGCTCGTGTTGGGCAAATCTGGCCTCGGCGCGCGCCCGCTCAGCATCGTCGATCCCGCGCTTGGTGCCGGTGCTTTCTTGCTGCAGGCGGGGCGAGAGGTCGTCGAGCGAACCGGGCGAGCCGCGTCCGACGTCGTGCAGCACGAGCTATTCGGTGTCGACGTGAGCCCGCTCGCGGTGGCAGTGGCCGAAGCGTCGCTGTGGTTGTTGGCGGACGCGCCGGGCCTCGACTTGGCGGAGGCGGGCCAGCACCTGCGCGAGGGCGACGCGCTCTGCTCGCTTGCGGCGGGTCAAGCGCTTGGGCGTGCCGGCGTCGATTTCTCCGAGCTCTTGCCGGACGACGCTGACGGCTTCGATCTCGTGCTCGGCAACCCGCCCTGGGTGGCGTTCGCGGGGCGCGCCACCCAGCCGCTCTCGCCCGCCATGCGCGAGCATTACCGCCGCAGCTTTCGCGCCTTTCGCGGCTACCCCACGCTGCACGCGCTGTTCGTCGAGCTGGGCGCGCGGCTGGCTCCGCGGGGCGTGGTCACGCTGCTCATCCCCAGCCCCGTCGCCGATCTGGACGGCTACCGGCACGTGCGCGGTGTGCTCGCCGAATCGCATGCGGTGCAGGAGCCGCTCTTGGAGCTCGGCCAAGACGCGTTCGCCAGCGTCACGCAGCCGTGCTTCGCGCTCGTAGCCGCGCCCCGACGAGCGCCGGACCCGAAACCAGAGCGGCCGTTCGTACTGACCGAGCGACGTCGCTCGGCTGGCGCTGCCGCCGAGGTACGAACGCCGCCGGTGCTCGAGCGCCTGATCGGTCTGCCTCGTTTGCCGCCCGAGCTATTCGGGGAAATGGGTTTGCAGACCAATAGCGCGGTAACGCGCACGTTGCTGTATCGAGGTCGCACGCCCCCAGCGGAGTTCAGCTACGCGCTGCTCGAAGGGCGCAACATCGCCGAATTCTCCTTGTCACCTCCGCGCCTCTTTTTGAAGCCGGACCAAGCTTTCTTGGCTGCGCAACGTTGCCGCCTGCGGGACGTCTCCGACTACGCGCGCGTGAAAGTCGTGGTGCGTCAAACGGCTGCCATCACCATCGCTGCCGCTCACGACGGAACGCCGTTTCGCAACTCGCTCTTGGCCGGCTTCGAGCTGCCCGAGTTCCCGCTTTTTCTCACTTTGGGGCTGCTGAACAGCACGCTGTACCGCGCGCTGCACTTGGCGGGGCGTCGCGACGCGCGCCAAGGCGCCTTTCCCCAGGTAAAAATCGGTCATTTGCGCTCGTTGCCGGCGTTACCAGCACAATCGGCCGCCCGCACGCGCATCGCTCAGCTTTCACTCGAAGCCACGCGTAGCGGCCTCACCGCCGAGCTTCGTCGTTCACTCGACAGCGCCGTTTTCGATGCATTCGACGTGTCTGCGCGCGAAGCAGACGAATGCGCAGCGTTCGTTCTCGGGTTGTCGCCCCGCGCAGGCCTCACGGTGCCGCTGGCGGCTAGCGGCCCTAGCGGCGAGTCATTCGGCCACAGTTGAGGCATGAGCGTACGACGAGCGATTGCTCTCACGAGGCCGACTCACCATCCGATGCAAGGTGGTTACATGTCGAGAGCTCGTACGTGCTGAACGGCCGAGGCGTGAGAAGCGTCGTGCAGCTTGACGAAAGGAGGTCGTTCTGACAGAAAAAGGGGTTCGTCTCGAGCCAGCAAGCTGCTGGCACGGATCGAGCAATCGAAACTCGACGTGACTTCCCTATCCTCCCGCTGGTTCGAACGCGCACGAAAGCTCGAGGCTCGCGTCACCCGGCTGTTGCACGACGAAGTCGTTTGGCTCCAGCCGGCCAAGGTCTGCGCCGAGGTGCTCACCAGTGCGTTGCCGCACCTTTCGATGGGCTACGTGCGCACGTCGGTTTGGCGCGCGGCTGGCCTGCGCATCGGGCCGCGGGCTCGGATTCTCGGGCCGCTGCACATCACCGGTCGCGGCCCCTGGCAGGACTATTTGACGATCGGTTCGGATTGTTTCCTAACCGGCCCCGTGAATTTCGACCTGCAGGCGCCGGTCACCATCGGCGACCGCGTCAGCATCGGGCATGGCGTCCGCTTCTTGACCGTCGATCACGAGATTGGCGATTCGGCTCAGCGCTGCGGTCCCACGTTCGCCGAGCCCATCACGATTGGTGACGGCGTCTGGCTCGGCTCGGCTTGCATCATTTTGCCCGGCGTGACCATCGGCAGGGGCGCTCTAGTCGCCGCCGGCGCCGTCGTCACGCGCGACGTACCGCCGAACACGTTGGTCGCAGGCGTCCCCGCGCGCGCCGTCCGCACTTTGCAAGACGCGCCGCCCGTGAGCGGCCTGCGCGACACTCAGGCAAACGCGCTGACGTCGCGGTCGCCCGACTTGCGCGCGTTGTCGTAGCGCTCCTGGAAGTCTTCGTAGGTACCGCGCCAGTCCACCAGGCCCGCCTCGGTGAAGGCGAAGATACGGGTAGCGAACGAGTTGACGAGGTCGCGGTCGTGGGTGACCACGAAGCAGGTGCCTTCGTATTTCTCGAGCGCGTCGCCGAGAGCCACGATCGACTCCAAATCCAGGTGATTGGTGGGCTCGTCCAGGACGAGGACGTTGTCTTCCATCAGCATCAGCTTGGAGAAGATCAAGCGCACGGCTTCACCGCCCGAGAGCGCGGCGGTGGGCTTGTCGCCTTCTTCGCCCTTGAACAGCATGCGACCGAGCAAGCCGCGCACCGTCTGCAGGTTGGCGCTGGGCATGAACGAGTGCAAGTAGTTGGCAACGGTGGTGCCGTCCGGAATGTCGGCACGGTGGTCCTGCGCCAGGTAGCCGAGGGTCGTGCCGGTGCCCCATTCGATCTTCCCGGCGTCGGGCTCGAGCTGGCCCATCAGCATCTTGCACAGCGTGGTCTTGCCGACGCCGCTCTTGCCGATCACGGCAATCTTCTCGCCTTTGGTGACGACGGCGCGCAGGCCCTCGCACACCGTGCACTCGGGCCAGATCTTGGTCACGCCTTCGAGGCTCAGCGTCTGCTTGCTCGACGGCTTCTTGACCTTGAACTGAATGAACGGTCGCTCGATGTTGGAGCGCTTCAAGTCGGTCAGGGTCAGGCGCTCGATCTGCTTTTTGCGGCTCTGCACTTGCGAGCCGCGCGTACCGGCCGAGAAGCGCGCCACGAAGTCTTGCAGCTGCGAAATCTTCTTCGAACGCTCCGCGTTCTCTTGTTCGATCTTGCCGCGAACCTGGCCTTTGGCTTGGACCATGTCGTCGTAGCCGCCGGGGTACAAAATGATGGCGTTGTAGTCGATGTCCGCGATGTGGGTGCAGACCTCGTTCAAGAAGCGGCGATCGTGCGAGATGGTGATGAGCACGCCGCGGTAGCTCTGCATGAACTTTTCGAGCCAGCGGATGCTGTCGATGTCCAAGTTGTTGGTCGGCTCGTCCAGCAACAGCGCGTCGGGGTTACCGAACAGCGCCTGCGCCAGCAAGACGCGCAGCTTGCGGCCGCCCGGGATCTCGCTCATCACCTTTTCGTGGTCGCTCTCGGGAATGCCGAGGCCGCTCAGCAGCTCCGCCGCGTCGGACTCGGCGGTGTAGCCGTTTTCTTCGGCGATATCGCCTTCCAGCTCACCCAGCCGCACGCCGTCGTCGTCGGTCAGGTTGGCCTTGGCGAGCAGCAGCTCTTTTTCCTGCAACGTCTCCCAGAGCTTGGTGTTGCCCATGATGACGACGTCGAGCACTCGCCACGACTCGAACGCGAACTGATCCTGCTTCAGCACGCTGGTGCGCTTGGGGCGCTGCACGGTGCCGGTGTCCGCTTCGATGTCGCCGGAGACGATCTTCAAGAAGGTGGACTTGCCCGCGCCGTTCGGCCCGGTCACGCCGTAGCGCCGACCAGCGTTGAACGTGACCGTCACCTCCTGGAATAGTTTCTTCAGACCGTAGGCTTTGGTGACGTCTTGAACCTGAATCTGGGACATGGGCGCGCCGCTCTTAGCAGGTTATGGGTCAGAGCACCCGCGCCCTCAGCCTAACTCTACGTAGTCATTGGAATTTGTCCCAAACTGTGGCGCCGTTCAGCGGACGCTCACCCGCCGTTCGGCCCAGCTGACGCCGCCGCGGTTGTCTCGCGCGACGAACCAGAGCGTCAGGGTCTGGCCGGAAGCGCGCTTGCGGGCGACCCAGCCGTTCTTGGGCTCGTGCCCGACGCGCACCTCGTTTTCGAAGATGCCCTCGGTGGCGTAGTACTGAATCACCAGCTGCTCGTCGAAGTCGTGGCCCAGCTCGTCCTTGCCGGACTCGAAGCTCTCCGGCGTGAGCACGGCCGCCAAGTGGTGCTTCTCCTTGTCGGGGCACAAGTCGTACGAGAAATCGTTGCGGTTGCAGAAGCCGACTTCTTTCACCTCGTCCGCGGGCCAGTCGACGCCGTCGAAGGTGATGCGGGCGATCACCGGGTTGAGGTTGCGGTCCGTCTCGCGCACCGTGACCCGCTTGATGCCGGCGATGAACTCGTCGAGCGCCAGATCGCGGCCGCTGCCGACTTCTTGGCAGCGGAACGGCAAGCCCCCGGGGCCTTCTCCGAGCGAAAGGTCACCGGGGCACGCGACCGACACGACCCCGACGCTGGCGCCGGTGCGCGCTTGCGGTGGCAACCCCGTGAGCACGTCCGCCGGAATCACGAGCTCGGGCGAGTCTGCTCCTTCGCCCATCGCGAATAGGCTGCTGGCGGGGTCCGGGCTCTCGTTCAGCTTGGCGATGCAGCCTTCCAGGCTCGACTCTTCCGGATTGACGCAGCTGGCCCAAGCCCAGGTGACGGGGCGTTGCTGCGGGTCGAAGCTGAGCGAGCTCAGCTTCACCGTCTCGCCCGGGTGGGCGTACGGCTGATCGACTTGCTCGGCCAGCACGCGGAAGGAGTCGACTTTGGCGCCCGGCTCGGGCGCTTCGTCGCAGCCCATGAGCAGCAGGGGAAGCAGGGACGCGATGCGGATGCTGAATGCTTTCATAGCTCACCTCGGATGCCGACAATCGGCAGGATCGGCAGACCGTGGGTGGCCTTGGTCTGCGAGTAGTCGAAGTTGTAACCAATGCTCTCCGTGTTTTGACGGTTGTAGGCGTTCTGCACGTCCAGGTAGGTGCTGAGCGCCCACGACTGAAACTTCCAGGTCTTGTCGACACGCACGTCGAGCTGGTGGAAGGCGGGCAAGCGCTTGGAGTTGCGAGCCAGCGAGGCGACGGGCGCGTAGGCACCGGCGTCGTAGTCCACGGTGCCGCCGATGTTCGGCGTGTAGGGGCTGCCGGTCACGTAGCGGAAGCGCGCGCCGATCTGCCAACCGCGGCCCAGCTTGTAGCTGCCCACCATGGTCAGGTTGTGGGTCTGATCGTAGTCGTAGCGGTAGTAAGCGTCGCCGGGTGCGTCTTTGCGCTCGGTGCGCGACAGCGTGTACGCCACCCAACCGAAGAAGCGGCCGCCCGGCTTGAAGCGCAGCATCAGCTCGCTGCCGTAGGCCCGACCGGAGCCCAAGTTCTTGTAGGTGAGGCCGGTGGCGGTCGTGTCGGCGCTGGGCGTTGCGAGCACGATGTCGCGCAGGTCTTTGTAGAAGCCTTCCAGCGAAAGCTCCAGCGGCCGCGCCAGCTCCTGCTCGAAGCCCACGCTGTAGTGGTAAGCGCTTTCGCTCTTCACGCCGGCGTTGCCGAAGGGCTTGATGGTCTCGTAGGCGTCGGCGGGCTGGTGAAACAAGCCGACGCCGCCTTTGAGAGTGGTGCGCGGGTAGCCCGCGTGAGCGTCCCAACGCGCGCCCAGCCGAGGGTCGGCCGTCCAGCGCTTGCTGCCCGAGTCGAAGTCGCTGCGGACGCCCGGCATGAGCTTGAGGCCCGCGAAGGGCGTGAGCTCCAGCATCGCGTAGCCGCCGGGTCGAGCGAACATGGCCTTGCCGTGGATGTCGACCTTCGGCTTGCCGAAGCCGGGGCCGGTGTCTTGAGTGCTCTCGAAGTTCGCGACCGGCAGGCGATAGCCGACCTCGAAATTGTCGAGCTGCACGTCGACGCCCGCGATGCCGGTGGCAAAGTCGTTCAGCTTGGCCCGCAGCTCCGAACGACCTTCGGTGTGCAGGGTGTGGCCGTCCAAGAACACGTCACCCAGCGCCGCCCGCTGGGCGTCGCGGCCGATGGCGAGGGTAGTGGTCCAGCGCAGGTCGGTGCTTGGGCGACTGTCGAGTCGGGCCTGCACGCGCCAAAAGCCGGTGTGCAGCGCGGCGGCGCCGCCGATCATGGGATCGCCCGAATCAGGAGAGCTCAGGCTCAGCTTCATGCGGTCGTCGGAGCCGAACGCGAACAGGCTGATCTTGGTATCGCGCGTGAGATCGTGCTCGATCATCGCCTGATAGTCGTAATACACGGGCGCCACCGAGACGCCGACGCCGCTGGCGCGTAGCGTGGGTCCGAGCCAAGCGTCCAGCCACGAGCGCCGACCGCCCAGCATGAAGCGCGTCGACTTATTGATCGGGCCTTCGACGATCAGGCGCGCGTCGACCAGGTCGACCTGCAACAGACCGCCCAGCCTGTCTTTGCGGGGCGAGCGCACGCCGACGTCGACGATGCCGCCGGTGGCGCGACCGAACTGCGGTCCGAAGTTGCCGGGATAGAAATCGATGCGCTCGAGCATCTCGCTCGGCACCACCGACGATAACCCGCCAAAGTGATAGACGATCGGTACGTTCGTGCCGTTGATGAAGACCTGCGTGTCGCGCGGGGAAGAGCCGCGCACGATCAACAAGCCGTCGAACGCGCCCACGCGGGCGACGCCGGGCATGTTTTGGACGGAGCGCAGCGCGTCGCCGTTGGTGCCGGGAATTTTGCTGATTTCCTCGGCGGCCAGCGTGCGCTGGGTCGGCTCGCGCGGGGGGCGTTCGCCCTCGACTTCGATGTCGAGCGCGTCGCCGGCGGCGGCGTCGGCGGGCGCGCTGACGGCGGGCGCGGGGGCTACGGCCGCGGCTGGCGCAACCGGAGCAGCAGCGGCGGGGGCAGTGGGGGCGGGGGCCTCGAACTGGAACCGGAACGGGATCTTGGAAGGCACGGCGGTGCCGTCGCGCTGGGCCGGCTCGAAGGTGAGCTCTTTGGCGGCCGCGATGGCGGCTTGGTCGAAGTCGTCACCGGCCGAAGCTTGCACGGAGACGTCCGTGACTTTGCCGGTTTCGTCGAGCGTGAGCACGAGCGCGACCGTCGCGCTTTCGTGGCTGGCCAGCTTGCTGGGCGGATACACGGGCTGGGTAGCGCGCGTCAGCTTGGGGGGCGTGAGCGTGTGCTCGCTGGGGGGAGCGGCGGCGTCTTGTGCGTACGCGGCTTGCGTCGCCAACAGTGCCAACGCGGTGATGGTGATGAACCGTAGTCGTTGCATTCAGTTGCCTCGTGCTGCGGGCCCTCAGCAAGGGGCGCGCCAACACGCGGTCGGCTCCGCGCCGTCGTCGTGCTTTAGAGAGCAAACGCGCACGCGCCTCCAGGGCGCCGGCGAAGGGGCGTTTCGAGGGCCGGACGCCTGTCGACTCGAGGCCGGACACTTGTCCTCCGGCAGGCCCGGAACCGCGGACAGTTGCGGCATTTTTTGCGAAATTGGCTGGTTTTTAGCGGACGCGGCGCTTGGCACGCCCCGTGCTGAAGGGGCGGCAAGGAGACCCTGAAGTCATGAACATCGTCGAACGTTCCAAGCTGATTTTGCTCGAGGTCGGAGCCGCCCCGATCATGTACCTGATGCTCGCGCTGAGCGTGGTCAGCGTCGCCATCATGGTCGAGCGCGCCTTCTTCTTCTATCGAGTCCGCGAGAACCTGCAGCGCTTGGCCAGCGCGCTGGGTAGCGCGTTGGATCGCGACGACACCGCCGCTGCCCAGCAGCTGGTCGCGTCTTCGCGCTCGGCCGAGGCCGCCATCGTGGCCGCCGGTCTGTCGCGCCTCGAACAGGGCGCGGCGGCGGTCGAAGAGGCCATGTCGGGAGCGAGCGCGGTGCAGCGCATGCGCCTGGAGCGTCGCTTGGGCTTTTTGGGTACGCTCGGCTCCAACGCGCCGTTCGTGGGCCTGCTCGGCACCGTGATCGGTATCGTGCAAGCCTTCGATCAGCTGCAGTCAGCCGGCGCCGCCAATGGCAGCGGTGGGGCCATGAACGGCGTGATGGGCGCCATCGCCGAGGCGTTGGTGGCGACGGCCATCGGCTTGGTCGTGGCCATCCCGGCGGTCGCCGCTTTCAACGCTTTTCAACGCAAAATCAAGGGTATTCTCGGCAACGCGGAGGCGCTGCGGCACATCGTGCTGTCGTACGTGAAGGCTTTGCCGCGCGTACCCGGTCGCGCTTCGGCCAAGGCACAAGCCAGCGAAGACTCGCAAGTCGTGCCGTTCGAGCAGCTACGGGCTGGCGCACACTGACGCGCAGAGCGGACGCCAAAGGAGAGCTCACATGGCCAGCATTCAAAACACCGACGACGAAATCACCGGCATCAACGTCACGCCGCTCGTCGACGTCACGCTCGTGCTCTTGATCATCTTCATGGTCACGGCCAAGCTGATCGCCGGGCAAGGTATCCCGCTCGACCTGCCGAAGGCCAAGACGGCAGGCGCTACCCAGACCGTGCTGAACGTCGCCATCGACGCTCAGGGCGCCATCCGCGCGAACGGCGACCGCATCGCGAACGATGCCGAGCTCCGCCGCCGCGCTGGCCAGGCGCTGAAAGACAACCCCGAGCTCCGCACCGTCATTTCGGCCTCTGCCAGCGCCAGCCACGGCAACGTGATGCACGTGCTCGACACGGTGCGTGACGCCGGCATCAGCCGGGTCGCCTTCGCCGCCGACAAGCTGCCCACGACGCCCTGAAGGAGCCGACATGTCCTCTGAAGCCGTTGCTACCCCCGTAACTCAGCTCGTCACCGAGCTGTTCGACCAGAGCGCGCCGCGCCGCGCTTGGACGCTGCTTGGTTGGGGCGTGGCGGTCGGAGCCCACCTGCTCGCCGCGTCCCTAGCCCTGACCGAAGAGCGCGCGGTGCCGCGAGCGCAGCCGCCGCTCGAGGTCGAGCTTGCTCCGCCCGAGCCCAAAGCTCCCCCGCCGCCGCCGCCGGTCGCGTTTCCGGTGCCACCCGAGCCACGGCCGGCGGAGCATGTTCCGGTCGCCAAGGCGGCCGCGGCTGCTCCCGAGCCGGCTCGCGTGGGCGCGCTCGTCACCGCCAAGGCCGACACGCCGCCGTCACCCAAAGCCGACGAGCCGGTCGACTTCACCAACGACCCCGGCGCGCTGGGGTTCGGCTCGGGCGTGGTGGCCATCGGCGGCAAAGCAGAGGTCGGCGCCGCGCACGCCGCGCCGGGGCCGCGCATTTCGACCGGTACGGGCGGGCTGGCCCCGCACGCCACCGGCGAAGCGCTGACCCCCGCCGCGGATCTGAGCCAAAAGCCCAGCCTGGGCGAGAGCGACCCGTGTCGCGGCTACTTTCCCGCGGGCGCCAGCGACGACGTTGCCAACGCGACGGTGCTGGTGACCATCGGCAAGAGCGGCGCGGTCTCCAGCGTCCAGCTGCTGGCCGAGTCTCCTCCCAAACAGGGGTTCGGCGCCGCGGCCAAGACCTGCATGGCGAGCAAACGCTTTACCCCGGGGCTCGACCGCGATGGCAACAGGGCTGCGACCGCGATCCGCGTCAACATCCGCTTCGTCCGCTAGCGGCGGTATCTTTGGGGGCGAAACGCTGCTGGCGGGCGGCTTGTCGTCGTCGGGAAGCACCGTGTTATCGTCGCCGGCGATCACGATGGCAGGCTCCCCGTCCACCCCCGCCCGGCGCTCCAGCGAGAGCAGCGGACGCATGGCTGGCGAGTACCGGCTCTTGCGCAAGTTGGGCGAGGGCGGCTTCGGCGCCGTCTACGAGGCGGAGCATCCGCTGCTCAAGCGCCGCGCCGCCGTCAAGGTGCTGCACCGCGTGGCCGACAAGGACTCGGACGCGGTGCTGCGCTTCATTTCAGAAGCCCAAGCCGTCAACCAGATCCGCAACCGCCACATCATCGACGTGTTCTCGTTCGGTCAGCTCACCGACGGTCGCCACTTCTACGTGATGGATCTGCTCGACGGCGAGCCGCTCGATCGTTGGCTCAAGCACGAGGGACGGCTGGAGGTCGCGACGGCGTTGCAGCTGTTGACGCCCATCGCCGACGCCTTGGATCTGGCGCATCACGCCGGCATCGTGCACCGTGATTTGAAGCCGCAGAACATCTTCTTGGCTTGGGATCCGAACGGCGACACCGTGCCCAAGCTGCTCGATTTCGGCATGGCCAAGCTGCTGGGCGAGTCGCCGGTTCACACCGTGAGCGGCACCCCCATCGGCACACCGCTGTACATGTCGCCGGAGCAGGCCCGCGGCGAGAAAGTCGACCACCGCTCGGACGTCTACGCGCTCGGGGTGCTGTGCTACGAAATGCTGACGGGGCAGCTGCCGTTCGTCGGTGACACGACGGTCGCGGTGCTGATGGCCCACATCATCCAAACGCCCGTGCGCCCGTCCGAAGCTTGTTCGCAGGTCTCGCCGCTGCTCGACGCGCCGCTCTTGCGCATGCTCGCCAAAGATCCGGCCGAGCGCCCCGCGAGCGCGGGCGAGGCTATCGCGGCGCTGCGCCGCGCCCCCGTGGAAGCGGGCGCCGTGCTCGTCGATGAACCGCTGCGCCTGCCTCGCCCCGCCCCGAGCGTCTCCGGCGAGCAGCTGCGCGGCGAGCCCGACACGCTGTTGGACGACACCGGCGCCACTACCGAGCAAGACGTGCGCTCCGGGGTCACGGACAGCGGCGCGGCCCGCCCGCTCTGGCCGTTCGGGCTCGGGTTGTTGGCGTTGGGGGCGGTGCTCGGCTTCGTGGTCTTGCGCGGCTCCGCGTCGGCTCCGCCCGTCGACGTCAGCCCCAGCCCGGCCGCGTCGAGCGCACCGGCGCCCGCGCCACCGGCGACCACGGTGGCGCTCCCTCCCGCCGTCTCGGCCGCCACATCCAATTCGCCCGAGCTCGCGCCGGCGCCCAGCAGCTCGGCGCCTCCGTCCCGGGCCGCCGACAAAAAGGCCAAACCGCGACCGAGCAGCTCCGCCGCGCGCATTCCGACCGATTTGGAGAACCCGTTTTGAGGCGGCTGCGGCTCGCGCCGATCGGGCTCGCCTTCCTCCTGCTATTCGGCTGCACCGCGCTGCCGGAGATCGAAGCTGGGGTATGCGGCAACGCGGTCCTCGAAAAAGACTCCGACGAAGACTGCGACACCTTCGTCGAGCGGGACGACCCCGACGGCGCGGTGTGCCGCCCGAAAGGCGTGGTCGGCGCCTGTCACTACGATTGTCAGCTAAACGCCGACAACACTCGCGCCGTGTGTCCGGACGGCATGGGCTGCTCGCCCGACGGCCTCTGCCGACGCGTGACCGACGACTTCGCGGCTCGCGTGAAGCTGTCGTCCGATCCCGCGTCGTGGCTCAGCACCGTGGACTTCGACGGTGACGGCCGGCTCGAGCTGCTCAGCACCGAGCCCGCCGATCAATTCCAGCAGGCGCATTTTCGCCTTCACTACTTCGACCTTGCGGGCAACTTGGCGGAGACGCGCACCTTTCCTCGCGTTGCCACGCGCCCCATCGCTCGAAAATTAGCCAACAGCGACACCTCGGATCTGATCTTCAGCAATTTCCGGATCGGCATGTTGCCCGGTCGCGCCGACCGCGACTGGGTGCCCGCAACCTTCAGCTCCTATGCCGTGCCCAACTCCGACATTCGTGTGGTCGGCATGCGTGACGACGCGGTGGGCGGCGCATCGCCCTTGGCTGCGCTCACCAGCATCGACGGCGTGTGGGGAATCTACGTCCCCTCCATCCTCGACGACGGCCAGTTGTCCCGGCGTGCGAGGCTGGCCCGGCCGGTCCGGGAGTTGGCAGGGCCGCCTATCGCGGCGGACATCGACCCCGACCAAGAGTCGCCATGTCACGAGCTCGTGTACGCGTTTCGGGGCGAAGACCGCTTCCGGGTGCTCGACATGTGCCGCGTCGGCGAGCCCGACCAAGCTGCCCTCGAAGTGTTGTGGCGTGACGAGCCGCGCGAGCAGCTGGTCAGCCTCCCCGCCGGCCTCGAGATCGACGCGGGACCACTGGCGGCGGACGTCGACGGAGATGGTCACGTCGACGTGCTGCTCGGCGCCAGCGGCAAGGTGTACGTCGCGTACGGTGACGGCAATCGGCTGGAGGACGTCGCCGAAGGCCCGCTCGCGCTGTCCGAGTTTGCCACCGGGGTGCCCTTCGAGCTCCCGATGCCGCTTGCCGCGGGCGACATCTCCGGCGACGGCAAGGCCGATTTCGTGTTGCCGGAAGCGGTGCTGACGTCGCGTCGGTCGGTCGTCGACGGCAGCGTCGGCTACATCACCTCGTACCCCAACAGCGGCCAGCCTTGGTCGATGGCAGAGATTGCCCATTTGAACGCAGACGCGCTGCCCGACGTCGTTTTAGCGTCGGCGGGCGCCCCCGGCTTCACGTTTCTCAACGGCACGGGCGGGCCCTACCAGGTTTCGGCTCGACTCGGCTCGAGCGGCGCCGTCCGCTTCCTCACGACTGGCGACTTCGACGGTGACGGCAACGGCGACGTGGCCTTCATCGAAGACGGCCCACCCAGTGAGGCAACGGCTCAACTCTCGCTGGCCTTCGGTGCTTCGGCGGGCAAGCCGCTGCCCGCGAAGCGCGTCGCCGCGCTGAGCGGCGTGGAACAGCTGAGTCGCCACCATGACCGCGGCTTCGATACGCTGTTTGCAGCCTCGCGTGAGGTGGTCAACGGCAAATCGTCGGCAACGCTGACGCTGTTCGACGGCGGTCCCGACCGCTTACCGTTTGCTCCCTACACGTTGGTGTCGTTCTCTCAGGACCATCGGGTGCAAGATTGGGCCGCGCTTGCACTAGCGGTCGGCAATTTCACGGGTTCGGGTGCCAACGACGTGGTGGCTCTCGGGGCGAACGAGCCCGACGGCGTCTGGAACCTTTGGCTCGTCCCCAACATCGGCGGCGAGAAGGTGACGCCGCGCAAGCTCAGCGCGGACACCCCGAGCGGCGTCCACCCCTTTACGAGCGTGGAAGACGGTACGGTGCAGGTGCGCGCTGCCAGCGCCGCCGCCGATTTGGAGGGCGACGGCTTCGATGAAGCGTTGTGGCTAGTGCCGCGAGGCGAGGAAGCCTGCGTGCTGTTGCGCTACGACATCGACGGCGGCGCCAACGAAGCCACGGTCAGGAGCCAGATCGAGCTCGACGAGCCCTGCCCGACGCCCGAGCTTGCCACCGCCGATCTGAATGGCGACGAGCATTTGGACTTGCTGCTGCTGGTTGGAGATCCCAAGCGCCAGGCGCGCCGGCTGGAAGTGCTCTGGAACGACCGTCATGGCGGGTTCTCGGTCGAGCAGCGCACCTTCATCGCCGACCCGCAAGGCGCCGACGTGCGTGCCTTCAGCATCTTTCCGGCTCCGAGCCGACGCATCGCCTTCGTGACGGCCGCAGGGCTCCGCGTGGCGAGCACCGCGCTCGGCGGCCAACCTTTCGAGATCGTGCGCGAAGTGGCGAAGTTCGACGACGCGCGCGCCGTCACCGTCACGGATTCAAACGCCGATCGAGTCAGTGACATTGCCGTAGCCGACGCCGAAGGGCTGTGGTTGGTCGGAGCAAAGCTGCGATGAACCGGGCGCGTCGCCGTTCGTTCGCTTCCGCGTTGCTGCTGGTGCTGTGCGGCATTGGGACGCCAGCCCTCGCCCAAGATGCGTCGGACCTGGAGCGCGCCAAGGCCTCGTTCAAGGCCGGCGCCAACGCCTACGCGGCGGGCGACTACCTGGCCGCCATTCAGGCCTTGGATGCAGCCTACGAGCTGACCCCGTTGCCGGCGATCGCGTTCTCGATCGCCCAGGCCGAGCGCAAACAATACCTGTCCAAGAACGAGCGCGAGCACCTGGAGCGAGCGGTGGCGCTGTTTCGACGCTACCTCGAGCAGGCGCCGGACGGTCCGCGTCGTGCCGACGCGCGCGCGGCCCTGAAAGAGCTGGAGCCCGAGCTGGGTCGCGCGGCGGTCCCGGAGACACCGGCCAAAGTGCAGGCGCGCCCGACCCGCTTGATGATCGTGAGCGATACGCCCGGCGCGCGCATCACCCTCGACGGCGGCGTTCCGTCTCCCTCACCGCTGATCCGGGAAGTGGCGCCCGGTCGCCACCGCGCCCACGTCGTGGCCAAGGGTTACGACGACGTCGACCGCGACGTGACGGCGGTGGCCGGCGAGCTGCTGCTCACGGAGGTGCCGCTCGTGGAGCGCTCCAGCTCTCTCTACGTGTGGGCTCCCCAGGGCGCCGACATCTACGTCGACGGCGTGTACTTGGCGCAGGGCGGCCCGCTCGCGACCTTGGCGGTGCGCACGGGGCGCCACCAGCTGGTGGTTGCGCAGCCGGGCAAGCGCGTGGTGCGGCGCGATCTGCGCTTGGCGCGCGGCCAAACCCACACCGAGGTCGTCACGCTGGAGCCGACCACGCAGCGCTCGCTGTCCGAATATTTGTTCATCGGAGGCGGGGTGGCCCTGAGCGGCGGCGTCTTGCTCAGCGCGCTCGCGGTGCGCTCCCAAAATCGCGCCGAGGACTTCTTGCAACGCCAGTCTCATCGCGCGGTCAGCAGCGCCGAGCTGGTGAGCTACAACGCCTACATTGCCGAGCGGAATCGCTACCGAACCGGCGCTGCCATCGGGGTGGCGGCCTCTTTCGGGTTTTTCATCACCGGGCTGTTCTTGCACGAGCTAGATCGCCCTAGCTTGGCCGCGGCCACGCGTCGCAGCGAGCCGCACGAGCGTGAAGGGTCTCTCTCTACCCCTCGCTTCGCTTTTTCTCCTGTGACCGCAACCGGCGACCTTGGCGGGTCACTTCGGCTGAGTTTCTAGATTGGCCCGACTCATGCTTTGTACCTCCACGATGCATATCGACCGGCGACTGATGGCGGCTCTGGGCTGCGCGGGGTCGCTGGTGGCCGCCCACGCCAACGCGCAATCCGGACCGCCTGCCTCGGCCGCCCCCGTCTCACCCGCGCCGGCTGCTATGACTGCTGTTCCCGCGCCGGCTCCGGTGGCGGCCGTTCCCGCCCCGGCACCCGCTGGAGCCGAGCCTGCTGTGCCCGCCCCTGCGCCGCCCGACACGCTGGAGACTCCCTACTCCGACGCGCCACCGGTCGCACCCCCGCCGCATCCGGTCTCGCCCGGCAAGCCGCAGAAGATTGAGTTCGTCCTGCCCCCACCGCCCAAAGTGGACAGACAGCAGCTCCCCATCCGGTCGCGACGCCGTTTAGCCCTGTTGGGCGAGGTGGCTTGGAACGGCCTCGCCGGCTTTGGCCCCATGCTCACCTACCATGCGCATCCGCACTTTTCTGCGGATTTTGCCGCTGGTTTCTCGCTCTTGGGCGCCAAGGTGGGTGTGCGCGGTCGCTACAACTTCCTGACCACGCCGTTCACGCCCTTCGTGGGCCTCGGCTACAACTACGGCTCCGGCTTCGGTCAATTCACGACCGACCCGAGCAGTGATCCGAACGGCGATCCCAACCGTGAGCCCGTGACCATCGATCATGGCCCGTCGTATTTGATTCAAGGCGTGGTCGGCTTCGACTTCATCCACCGCCACGGCTTCACCATGTTGGGCATGCTGGGCTACGCCTGGCTGCTCAATCACGACAACTACCGCGTGCTGGCCGGCAAGCTCACGCCCGACGAAGAAAAGGGCTTCAACATCGCGTTCAAGGGCGGCTTGGTGATCGGCGTGGCCTTCGGCTACGCCTTCGAAACTCAGTAGACCCGCCGCGTCGCGTCCGCCCGGAACGCCGGCGCCGGACACTTGTCCGGACATCTGTTACGCGCGGGTTAGGGTGAGCCGTCCAGTGCGCGGAGCGACCACGGTGGCTTTGCCCGGCAGCCAGCAGGTGATTTCCATGCCGCCCTCGGAGCGCCGCGTCAGGCGCAGCTTCCCGCGGTGGGCGTCGACGATCTCGCGGCACAGCGCCAAGCCCAAGCCGGTGCCCTTTTCTTTGGTGGAAAAGAACGGCAAAAGCGCGCTCTTCAGCACCTCGTCGCTCATGCCACTGCCCCGATCGGACACGGTGATGCTGCAGGAGCCGTCGGGGGCCATCTCGGCGCTCAGCTCGACGTCGGGGGTGTCGCCGCTGGCTTCGACCGCGTTCTTCAGCAGGTTGATCAGCGTTTGCTGTAGCTGCGCGGCGTCGAACCAACCGTCGGTCGTGGGCGCGGGGCCGAAGCGCGCTTGCGGGAACAAAGCGTGCAGGTTGTCCAAGAATGGTTGCCAGTGAACGCGGTCGGGCCGCGGCTTGGGCAAGCGCGCAAACCGCGCGTAGCCCTCCAAAAACGCCGTCAAGTGCGAGGTGCGCTCTTCGATGGTGTCGAAGACGCGCGTCAGCTTGGGCAGCTGCTCGGGGCTCTGCGCGATCAGCCGCGCCGAGTGCACCATCGACGAAATGGGCGCAAGCGAGTTGTTGAGCTCGTGATTGATGATACGAATCACGTTCTTCCACACCTCGATTTCTTGCCGTCCCAGCTCCGGCGTCAGCTCTTTCACCATCAACAGCGTGTGCCGTTCACCGCTCAGGTCGAAGAAACGGCGGCTCAAGCTGTACGTCTCCGCGCGGCCTTCTTGCTCGACCGTGAACAGCGCATCGCCGTCGCGCACCAGCGCCTGCCTCAAGCTTTCGGGCGCGTTTTGCACCAAACGGAGGAAGTTTTGGTCTTCCAGCGTTTGCTCTTCGGCAAACAGCGCCCGCGCCTCCGCGTTGCAATACGCAATCTTGCCGGTGTCGCCGTAGACCACGATGGCCATGGGCGCGCTTTCGACCACCGCTTTCAGCAGCCGCGCTTGTTCGCTGCGTTCGGCCCGCTCCGCGGCTGCCTGCAGCTCCAAGCCTTGCCGTTCACCCGTCAGCGCCCGCCCCTGCAGCCAAATGGCGGCACCCGCGGCCAAGCCCATGATCACGCCCGAGGACGGCGGAGCTCCGAGCAGCGTGGTCAAGCCGCCGAACGCCGCCGCGGTCGCGACGGCAACGAATGGAGCACCGAAGAACGAGGAACGTGACATACGGCTCTTGGCTCGGGCTCAGCCTTTGGGCCGCCGCTCCAGCTCCACACCCAGCCGATCCATGCGGCGATACAGCGCCTGACGGCTGACGCCCAGCATGGCCGCGGCCGTGGCCACCACGCCGCCGCTCTCCACCAAAATGCGCTCCAGCTCGGCGCGCTCCGGATCGGCGCCATTGGGCTTGGTTGCCGGTGTTCCGGCGGTGCTGGCGCTGGCGGCGCTGGGGCTCGGGCTGGCCGCGCCGCCCGTCGCCAACCCCAAATCGGCGGCGGTGATGCGCGGCGCCTGGCAAACCAAGGTCGCGCGTTGCAAACGATTTTCCAGCTCGCGCACGTTGCCTGGCCATTCGTGATCGACCAGCGCTTGCCGCGCATCGGCGGACAGCTCGTACGGCTGCTCGCCTTCGGCCTTGTAACCGGCAAGCACGTGCTCGGCCAGCGGCAGCACGTCGTCGGCGCGGTCGCGCAACGCCGGAATGCCGAGCTCGATGACGTTCAAGCGGAAGTACAAGTCTTCTCGAAATGTGCCCTGGGCGATGGCGCGCGGCAGGTCGGCGTTGGTCGCGCTGATCAGCCGCACGTCCACTTTGCGCGTGGTGTTGCTGCCCAGGCGCTGAAATTCGCCGGTCTGCAGCACGCGCAAAAGCTTCATTTGCCCCATCATCGACAAATTGCCGATTTCATCGAGGAACAACGTCCCGCCGTCGGCTTCTTCGAAGCGGCCGATGCGCAGCTTCTTGGCGCCGGTGTACGCGCCGGCCTCGGCGCCGAACAGCTCGGCTTCCAGCAGCTCGTCCGGCAAGCCGCCCGCGTTCACCTTCACGAACGGCTTGTCCTTGCGGCGCGAGTTGGCTTGTACGATCTGCGCGATGCGCTCCTTGCCGGAGCCGTTCGGGCCCGTCACCAGCACCGCCGCTTCCGAGGGCGCAACCTTGGCCGCCAGCCGCACCACCTCGTGCATGGCCGCGCTTTCGTAGACCAAGCCGCACAAATCGTGCTCGCTGGCCAAGCCGGCGCGGGACCGGTTCGAGCTGGCCCGCAGCCGCAAATTCTCCTGGGACAGCTGGCGCAGGCGAATCAAGTTCTTCACGGTGGCGACCAGCTTGTCGTCGTTCCACGGCTTGGCGATGTAGTCGCTCGCCCCCGCGCGCACGAGCCGCACGGCCGCTTCCAGCGACTGAAAAGCCGTCATCAACACCACCGGCAGCTCCGGGTCCAGCTTGCGGATGCCGTGCAGCAGCGCTTCACCCTCTTCGCCGCTGGTGGCGTCGCGGTGGAAATTCATATCTTGCAACACCACGCCCAGCTCTTCCGACCGTACCAGCGACAGCGCCTGCTCCGGCGTGCGCGCGGTCAGCGTCTGGAACCCGTGTACGTCGAACAACAACTCCAGCGCGGCCAATACCGCTGGCTGGTCGTCGACAATCAAAACCTTCAAGCCGCTCATGCTCCGCCTCTCAAAAGCAATTACGGTGCCAGTTGCCCAGCGGGGTCAAGCCGCCGTCGAGCCCGTTGGTCTGGTAGGCCCGGTCGCGTTCGGGGCGACGCCGCCCAGCTTGGGCGGCGAGCACGAGGAGCACCAGCAAAAGTCGCGCGAGGGGCGGCTGTACGGCAGACCGGCGGTGCGGCGGCGTCTCGTTCAGCTTGGTGTATCCTTTCGTGAATGTGGCTGGGTAGGAGCTTTTTCGGCTCGAGGTCGACAGATCTCCATGCCGCGCTGGTGCTGCTTCTCGGGGCCATGTTGGCTGGGGGCTGCGGTAGGACGAACGGCAACGCGCGTCCTGCCACCGACCACCCCTCGGCGGGAGCGGGAGGGTCGAACGAACCGGTGGGTGCCACATCGGGTGGACGAACGGGGACAGCCGCGCACGGCGGGAGTCCGACAGACGTAGGCGGCAGCGAAACCCGCGGGGGCCAACCGACAACCGCGTTGGGCGGCAGTCCAGGCAACGACGCGGGCCAAGGCAATGCAGGAATCGGTGGAGAGGGTGGGGCGGAGCCGAGCTGTGACCCATCGCTGGTCATGGCCACCGGCTACCGCGCGTCGAGTCCCGAAGACCTCGAGGCTCTTCGCGGCTACGGCCGAATCGAGGGCGATCTCGAGATCACCGGCAACGTCGTCGACCTCTCGCCGCTCTCTTGCTTAACTACCGTGAACGGAAACCTGACGCTGCGAGCGCTCGCGATTGCGTCGGTCGAGGGACTGTCGGGGCTACGCTCGGTGGGAGCTTTGGACATCGAACAGTGCAGTGCGTTGTCGTCGCTGGCAGGTCTCGAGGCGCTCCAGCACGTCGACTCGTTGTCGCTGTTCGACAACCCCACGCTCTCGGACCTCGAAGCGCTGGCGAACGTGGCGCTGCAAGGGGACATTTCGATCGTGAACAACCCCGAGATCGCGACCCTGACCGGGTTGCGCAGCACGAGCGCGCTCAGGTCCGCTTGGGTAGGCGGGGCTTCGCTCGAGAACCTGCACGGCTTGGAACAGCTCGCGCGGGTGGACGACTTGGTGCTGGAAGTGATGCCGGGCCTCCGCGACTTGACCGGCCTCGACGGAGTGCGCTCCATCGCGTCGCTTCGCTTGCTCGATAATCCGAACCTCGAAAGTCTCGAAGGGTTGGGGCCGATCCAGGCGCTGGACGAGCTCTACCTCAGCGTCGATCCCAAGCTTGCCAATATCGACGCTCTGTCGAAGCTCTCGAGCCTTGGCGAGCTCTATCTGAGCAACGTCGGCTTGGTGGATCTTTCACCGCTCAACGGCGTTTCCCAACTCACGGCACTCGATATCAACGAATGTTCGGTGCTGTCTTCCCTACTTGGTCTGGATCGAGTCGCAATGATCTCCGGCGGGCTCAGCATCCGTCAGAATCCGGCTCTCGCTAGTCTTCATGGCCTCGAGGCGCTCGAATCCGCAAGCCGACTTACCATTACCGAAAATCAGGTGCTACCCACGTGTGAAGCGGACCGCGTTCGTGATCGCTTGAACGACGCCAGCTTGGAGCTCGTCGAGATCGCAGACAATGACGATGCGGGCGTGTGCCTCTGACGCTGAGCACCTTTCCTGCAGCGTTTGCACGTCGAGAAGCACTGACCCCGCTCTATTGCGGCTCCGCGCGCCCCGGTGTATCCGCCCAAGCATGTGCATGCGGGGCGCGCGGCAGCAGGTAGTTGCGGCCTTCGGCGCGACGCTCGCGCTCGTGCTCGGCTGCGGCGCGCGCAGCTCGCTAGATTTGGGCACTGAACCGAGCGCGGGCAGCGGCAGCAGCTCAGGCGGGGACGCGCCGAGCGGCGGCAGGTCGGGCGGTGGCGCCGGAGGTAGCAACGGCGGCGTGGGCGGCCGGGCAGGGCATGCTGGCGGCGTCGGTGGCAGCGGGCTCGCGGGGGCCGCGGGACGACCGGCTGCGACGCAATGTGAAATTGACGGCACCAGTTACGACTCGGGCGCCCTGAATCCCAAGAATAGCTGCGAACGGTGTGAGCCCAAATCGTCGGCGCTCGCCTGGACGCCGGTGCCAGGCGATAGCTGCCTCCACGGCATCTCAGTGGGGCTGCAGCATGCGTGCGTCGTGCGAGGCGGCGCGGTTTATTGTTGGGGGTGGAACTTCTTGGGTCAGCTCGGCGACGGGACGACCGTCGACCACGCAACGCCGGTTGCCGTCGTGGGCTTGCCAGCTCCGGTGTCCCTCGTTTCGGCGGGTGGCTGGCACAGCTGCGCCATCGCACAGGGCGCTGCCTTTTGCTGGGGTGCCGACAATTTGGGCCAGCTGGGGAACGGCGGCTCGGCGACGAGCGCCGTGCCGGTCGCGGTTCGGGGCCTCGAGTCCGGCGTCACCGCGCTGTCGATCGGTCTCGCCTCGACTTGCGCGGTGGTCCGGGGAGCGGCCGTCTGCTGGGGGACGAACTCCGCCGGTGAGCTCGGCGACGGCACGAATCTGGACAGCGCCACACCGCGCCCGGTGCTGGGTCTCGACACGGACGTCGTGGCCATCTCTGTTCAGGACCAACACGCCTGCGCGCTCCAACGTGGCCTCGCCTATTGCTGGGGCAAGAACGCCAACGGCGAGCTCGGCAACGGGACCACGACCAATAGTCCCGTGCCCCTGCCGCTCCGAGGCCTCGGGTCCGTATCGCAGATCACCGCCGGCGAGGCCGCGACTTGCGCGATCGTCCACGGGGCTGCGTTCTGTTGGGGCACGAACGCCTCCGGGCAGCTAACGTTGCCGATCGGTGGTTTCCGCACGGAGCCCCTGCCGATCGTGGGATTGTCGTCCGGCGTGACTTCGATCGCCATCGGACAGGCTGAAGTCTGTGCGCTACAGGATGGCCACGCCGTGTGTTGGGGCAACGTGAGTACTGGTGTCCTGGGAGGCGGCATTCTGGTCGCCGCGGCAGATCGAGCGCCGGCGCCGTTCGGCCCCACCGGCGCCCCGATCGTCGAGCTGTCCACCTTTGGCATGAATGGTTGTCTACTTCAGAGCGGTCAGGCGCTAGCGTGGGGGTTCAATAGCTACGGACAGCTGGGCAACGGCAGTGGGGTTGCTAGCGCCGAGCCGGTGCCGGTCGCGTTTCCTCAACCGTAGCGTTAGGGGGGACAGGTCGTTTCGCCTTCGAATCTGCAGCAGCTTCGGCCCGGACGCCAAGCGGGGGCCAGCATGCTGGGACCAAGTCGGGGGGCGGCCTCGCACTGACTCTGGTCGGTGGGCGCCGCCCCGTCGGGCGCCTGCACGCAGCAGAAATAGTCGCGGTCCGCTGGTTGTACAGCGAGGCAGGCGTCGATTGCAGCCGTCAGGTCTTTGGCGACGACGAAACGGGTGGTTCTGCCATTTTCGCAACGGTTGCCAGATACGTTGGCCAACGCATAACCGCAGGCGAAATTGCGTAGTCCATCGCTGCCACCGTCGCCGGCCGTCCCGCCACTCGCCTCGCCGCCACTTGCTCCGCCGCCGCTATGACCAACGCCTCCCGTGATGCCATTGGCACCGGCACCATTGCCGGCGGTGCTCGTCGCTCCGCCGTCGGAAGGCGAGCCCCCCGCGCCGGCTGACTTACATTCCGGGTGAATGGTGAGGAGCGTGAGGCAGCCCAGATCATCGCCAACCAGTGCGACTCCATCGCAAGCCTGGCGATCGTTGCCTGTCAGCTGCGGACAACACTTCTCCGCCAGACGACAATTCTCCGTCCGCCCCTTCGTGCCGCCGGCGCCGGCTACGGTCATCGGCGTGCCCTCTTGCTTGGGCGCACCGGCGGCGCTCGGATCGCCACCGGTTGCCGGGCCACCGCTGTGGTGTTCGCCCGAGCCACATTGTTGAATACCGAGCATCGCTGGAAGCCCGAGCACTGCAGCCGCTTGCCGCAAGCGAGGCATTGGTCGTGGGTGGCGAATGGCGCGCCCCGAAGATTCAATGGTAGGCATGGGTGATCCGGTAAGGCAGCTCAGGGTAGTTGGATGGTGGTCATCGAGTAGGGAGCGACGCGGACCGGAAACGACGAACCGTGCACCCGCTTCGAGCTCGAGCGAATGACAGCGTCACCCTTGCCGTAGCTGAACACCCGGGCCAGCCCGTGGGTCCATGCACCCTCGAGTGATACGGTGACCGTGTAGGCTTGCGTCGGGTCCTTGTTGATCAGCAGCACGTTCACGCTTTTGTCGCGTTGCTTCGTCGCGTGGATCGAGACGAGCGGGGTGGATGAGGTGGCGCGGAGCAGCTGAGTTTGCGCCCCGTGGCCCAGGTGCGAGAGCATTTGCAGCCCGTAGTACGACGGAAACGGCGTCTCGGCGGCCGGCTCGACCACGCCGTTGTCGGACGTCATGCCTCGCGACAAGATGCCGTAGTCGCCGAATTCGTAGCTGCCGTAGAGACCGACGTCGACGTTTCCGTCGAACGGGCTGTTGTGAATCGCCCACCAGTCCACGTTGGTGACTCCGTTCTCGAGCCACGTCATCACCTGATCCGCCAAGAACAAGGAATTGACGAGGCTCGTCGTTTGCTTGCCCGGGTTGTACGAAACCGAGTTGGTCTCCGTAACCAGAATTTGTACGGCGCTGGCGTGGGCTCCGCAGTGCTGCGAAAGCGCGGACCTCAGAGAGGTCACCATTTCGGGAATGCTGGGCGTGTAGCTGACCGGTGTCCCCAAACCATTCTGCGGTGCCGCGAGAAGGCCGGCGTCGGACTCACCCGTGGGCCCTTGCGCGTACCAATGAAGACTAACGAAGTCGAGCGCGCCGCAAGCGATGGACAACACCGTGTCGTTCCAGGGCTCGGGCGAGGCGGCATTCACTTGTCCGTCGGGCCAGTTGCCCGGCGCCGTGAGCACGGCACCGATGCGAATCGATGGATCGACGGCTTTCATCGCGGCGGCATAGCTGACGACGCCGTTGGCGTACGTGGTCGGGTCGTGCGACTTCTTGTTCACTTCCCAGGTCGCGCCGTACGTCCCGTCACCATAGAGCTCATTTCCGACCTCCCAGTAGCGGATGCCGTAGTCGTGGCCCTTCGCGCTTGCGCCGGGGTAGCTCGGAACGACGCCATCGTACCGGCGAGAGCCCCGGTTGGCATAGCGAACCCAAGCCGCTGCTTCCTCCGGCGTGCCCGAGCCGTAGTTGACCGTGATCATCGCGTGCGAGTCCGCGCGAGCGACGACGGACATGAAGGCATCGAAATTGGCCGCCGGATCGGTTCCGCCGGCGTTCGGATCGTCGGGAGTATTCGACGACCAATGATAATTGTCGGAGACGGAGCCGCCCGGGTAGCGCATGAGTTGAATACTCGCGTCCTCGAGTAGATTCGCGACACCGCGATCGACGAGATTGCTGTCCCAAGCGGCCGCGTTTGCGCCCACCGCAATCGGCGACAGCACGGCGGTGGGTGTCTGTACGTCCACGCTCGCCGAGGCCACATCGGAGGCCCCCGACGAATCGGTGCTCGTGAGCCCCAGCGTTTGCGAATCAACCGCTTCATCGTCGGCGCTGCTCGAATCGACCCCGCTGCAGGCTGTCGAGGCTCCACTCAGCATAAAGCCGCACATCAATACCGTTCGAATCTGTCTCATCGTAGACCTTTCTGTTGCGAAACCTTCGGCGGCCTTCGCAGGGCGCGCGGACACCCCGAGCAAGTCGTGCGGGCCACGTATGGCTCGCAAACCTCGTCCCCCCTCAATGTGAACACTCAGGACTTTGGATCATTCAATCCGCGTGGGCGCAGCAAATGGCTCCGTCGAGACCAGCTGAGCGACATGCGAACCAACAGCCATCCTGTCGCAAACATTGAGCTCCTGGGCGCTTCGTCCGTTGGAGCCGCCGTTGCTATCGTGGAGCGCTGCCGGAAGTCCTAAATCAGTTCCGAAGAATTTCCGAAGAAGAACAGCCGTCGGCTCATCGAAGAGATACCCATTGCGCTCGCGCCGCTCGGCCCGGGGAGCGTGAGTTTCACGCGAGATTCCGCTACTCGCTGGCGAGCGCGTAGGGCACTTGGCGACGCGATCCGCACGCGCTCATGGTCAGATGATCGGGCAGCCACTCCACGTCCAACAGATGGGGAGTGTCACCCATGGCGCCATTTCCGCTTGGCTGCGCCCCGACCGTGAGCTCCAGGATGCCTTCGAAGGTCTTGCTGTCGAGCACCGTCACGCGCACGTTGCTCGAGGCCAAAGCGCAATACGACTGCATCGGGTTGCCGGTCGAATCCTCGGGCGAGCCGCAAGGCGCGATATTTTCGCTGTCTCCGCACATGTAGCCGACCGTGAGTTGTTCTTGCTCGAACCGGATGTGCCACGGCACGACCCCGCCGCCTCCTACCGACAGCTGCCCGCCTCCGTCTTGACCGCAGCGAAACACGAGAGACGAGTACAGCGCCGGGAACAGATAAAGCTGCCCCGCCTTCGAAAACAGCGCGTGCCCCGACAGGGTGACACCGTAGCTAGTGCTGGTCGTCACCGCCCAGCCGCCGTCGCGTGCGTCACCACTCGTCATTTGCTGCCAGAGCTGAGCCTCGGAGGGCACGGGCGGAGGCGTTCCCTCAGGAGGGCCATTGTCGCCGAGCGCGATCTCCTCGGGCTTGGCGCTGGTGGCGTCGGCGTGGGCCTTGACCATCATGCGGTAGGCCTCGGTGAGCGTCTTGGGATGCTCCGGAGAGAGCGTAACGGGCTCTGCATTCGCCGAGCAATCGATGTCTGCCGCAATGCGGCGTGACGCTTTGAGACGCTTCTTCTCTTCTTCGAAGCGGCGAACGGCTTGTTCGTCCCCGCGCTGGCGCGCGACGAGCAGACGATTGTGCACCAGCTGCAGCAAGAGCGCGGTCGAGCCGGCCTTCTCGACCGCGACTTTGAAGTCGGCGTCGGCGTCGTCCCACTTTCCCGCGAGCAGGCGCGCGTACCCGCGCTCCCCGAGCGCGCGCGGGTCCCCGGGGACGAGCTGCAGGCATTCGCTGAATTCGGCGTCGGCTTTGGCGAAGTCTTTCGCGGTCGTCGCTTTTCTGCCGCGTCCGAGCGCGCCTAAGTATTGTGTCGCGACCCGCTGCTGAGCTTCGTCCAAAGCCACCGGCTTGCGAAGCTCCTCCCGCGGAGGGGGAGGCGTGGCCGCCTTGGGCGCTGCCACCGCTACGCTAGCGGTAGCCGACGCCGATGCCTGGGTAGCGACTTGCCGTACAGCTTTCGTCGAGGCGGCTGGGGCCGGCCCGGACTTGGCCGACGACCTACAACCCGACAGGAGCAGGAGAGACACCGAAAAACCGAGGGCACCCGCGACCAACCTTCCAACCAGCACCGCTAGATAACACTCGATTGGCGAGCCGGTGGGAAGATTTCTGGGGGTAGCCGCGGTATGGGTCGCGACGGGATCGAGACCGTTCAGGGTCGTTACGGAGGACAAGATGAAGAACAGGGTTTTCAGTGGTTTGGGATGGTTGGCGCTGGCGGGGGCGGGCTTGGTGGGCTGTGCGGGGCCGCGCATGCTGGCTCCGAAGGACGTCGCGCAGGGAAGCCAGACGCTCGAGGTTGCTGATCGCAGCTCGATGTCCGGGTCGCTCGTCAACGAGTCGTTCAAGCTGGGCTCGTTCGCGGTGACGAGCGTCGACCGCGACTGGAATAAGAAGAGCGGCTTTTCGGTGGTGGGTTATTCGAACGACACGACCACGACCGGTTATTCCTACAAGCTCGAGGGCGGGCCGGCGGTTTGGGAAGGAAGCTGCGCGTCCTCGGCGAACAAAAAAGGTGTCAAGATTCTGGGGGGCGAGGCCGCCTGGGGCAGCAGCAGCATCACCTGTGAGTGCAAGAGCGGCAGCACGACCACGTCGGTCGTGCTGAAGGCGGACTCGCCCGACTCGAGCTCGGCGAAAAAGATGAGCGGCGAGCTTTCGGCCGGTGGCGAGAAGAAATACAAAGTGTCGGTCGTGAGCGAGACCGACAAGTCGAATTTCTCCGACAGCCCCGCGGGCTTCCGCTACGACAGCGAAGAAGGCGCGGTCGGCGCCGTCGAAATTCTGCGACCGGGCCGCGTCTGGCTCAACGAGCGCCTGCCCGAAGCCGAGCGCCCGCCGGTAGCGTGCCTCTCGGCAGGTCTGATGCTGTATCAGGCCCCGAGCGAGCACTGACGACGAGCTCGCACAGAACGTGGGGGCCAAGCCATGCATCATCGAGGCCAGAGCCGCATTGCCCGCCGTCGACGTCGCCGCGACGCGTCCTGCCACGCACGTCCCGCTTGAAACGCCCGTAGCTTAAAGAAACGAGCGTTGTTGCTCGCTAGTTGGCGTGGTACCGGGTGATGAGACGGCCGGTTTCCAGAGCATGATGGCCGGCATATGCAGCTCCGCTCGTGATGACGAGGCGCGCATCGCGACTGCAAACGCCATTTCGAAGGCGCCAAGCATTCGTCGCGCTTCCCAGCCAAGCAAAATGAGGAGACCAATGTTCATACAACGTCGATTTGCCACGACAATGCTTGCAGCCCGCCTCGTGCCCTTGCTGGCGCTTGCTACGGCCTGCGCAGGACAGGCTGTCGCTCCGCCCACGACGGCGACGGCAGCCTCGACGCCCCCTGCCTCCTCTCCCGCGCCAATAGTCGCTGCCCCGGCGCCAGATGAGATTGGAAAACTCACGCCCGCATCCGCCGAAGCCCCCGCGCTTTCGCCTGCCATCGAGGAAAAAAGCGTCAGCGACGCCACCGGCGTCGACAAGCCCGAGAAAAGCGCCGACGGCGTCGTGAAAGCGTCGTTTCCACGCAAAGACGTGGAGGTCGCGGTCGACGGTTGGAAGGTGGTGCCGTTCATGGGCCTCACCTCTTGGGTGGCCTTTGCGTCAGGTCGTAGAGGCGTCGCGGACGCGATGCTGATGGGCGACCTGGTGCTGTTCGAGGACGAAGTAAACCCAGTGATCTCCGTGCTCCTCGACCACAACGTGCAGGTGACGGCCCTGCACAATCATTTCTTCTACGACACGCCGCACGTCTTCTTCATGCACGTTGGCGGTGAAGGGACCGTCGCTGCGCTCGGCGGCGGCGTGCGAGCGGCAATGGACAAGATCGCCGAGATTCGCAAGAAGGCGCCGAAGCCCACGCACGGTTTCGGCATGGCGCCGCCGCCCGCGAAGAACGCGGTCGACCCCGCGAGGCTGGAAGCAACATTGGGTGTGAAGGGTCAAGCCAAGGACGGCATGTTCAAGGCCACGCTTGGCCGTGGTGCAACGGCAAGTTGTGGCTGCGCCATTGGTAAAACGATGGGTGTCAATACCTGGGCAGCATTCGCCGGTAGCGACGAGAACGCGATCGTCGACGGTGACTTTGCGGTCTCCGAGAGTGAGCTCCAACCGGTGCTTAAGGCGCTTCGCGCCGGTGGCATCAACATCGTAGCGATCCACCATCACATGAGTGGTGAAACACCGCGGATCCTGTTTTTGCACTATTGGGGCCGTGGCAGAGCCGTAGACCTTGCGCAGACGGTGAAGAAGGCAGTTGACCTCACCGCGTGGGACAGACCCAAGCCCGAGACCACGTGACAGCGCTGCGCTCTGCGGCCTCGCACTGGTCGCCCTCAAGAGCGTCTTTCGACAGTCACCGAACGAGGCATCTCGTGATATGCGGTCACCTATGTCGAGCGTCGCAATTCTTTACCCCGGGGATCGAATGGCGAGGGCTCGCTCCGACCCGGGCGAGAGTCGCTTCTCGGCCCTTTTTGCGGCGCTGACGGCCGCCGGCGTGCAAGCCGAGCCCGCGGTGTATCACGATGACTTTGCGAGCGAAGTCGAAGCGCAGCTCTTGCGCGTCCGCGCGGTTCTAGTCTGGCACAATCCGATCGAAGCGGGCCGCACACGTCAGGTGCTGGACGCTATGTTGCGTCGTGTGGCAGACCGCGGCGTCTTCGTCAGCGCGCACCCGGACACGATCCTCCGCATGGGCACCAAGGACGTGCTGGTCGATGTTCGCGACCTTCCGTTCGGCAGCGATTGCTACAACGTTGCTTCGCTGGAGCAGCTGAAAGCAGAGCTTCCCGGCCGGCTCTCGCGGGGCGTGCGCGTGCTCAAACAACACCGGGGTCATAGTGGCATCGGCGTCTGGCGCGTCGAGCAGCTCGGGCCAGACCACTACGGCATTCGCCACGCCGAGCGTGGGTCGCAACCTGAAGAAGGCACCTTTGGCCTCGTCCTCGAACGTCTTGCGCCGCATTTTGCGCACGGCGGCCACATGATCGATCAGGCCTGGCAAGCACGGCTCGAGGAAGGCATGGTGCGCGCGTACCTGGTGCGCGATCGCGTGGCTGGCTTTGGACACCAAGCTATCAACGCGCTGTATCCAGCGCGCCAAGGAGAGCCAGTCCCGCTTCCGGGGCCGCGCCTCTACAGCTCTGCGGACGACCCTCGGTTCCAGCATTTGCGACGGCGCCTCGAACGCGAATGGGTCGAGCTTCTGTGCAAAAGGCTCGAGCTCAGCGAGACGCGGTTGCCGCTGCTGTGGGACGCCGACTTCCTGCTCGGCGGAGCCGAGGGCGCTCCGGATCCCGCCTACGTCCTGTGCGAGATCAACTGCAGCAGCGTTTCACCCTATCCCGAGAGCGCTACCGCCCAGATTGTGGCCGCGGTGCGAGCGCTGGTGGCGTAGATCGCGGCGCGCCCCCGGGCGAAAGCCCGATGGGCGTCACGCGCGCCCACCGGCCGAAGTCAGAGCGAACTGTGGGTGCCGTAGCCCGAGCACCTTGCCCGCGAGGGCTTCGAGTTGGCTTTCGGCTTCTTTCGGCAAGTGAAGGTGTAGCGCGGCGACGTTGCTCTCCAGGTAGTGCACGCGCTTCGTGCCGGGGATCGGAACGACGCTGATTCCCCAACGCTCGGCGCGCCCGTGCACCCACGACAATGCCACCTGCGATGCGGGCACCGAAAGCTGCGCCGCTACGGCCGCGATGGTCTCGACCAGTGCTGCGTTGTGCGCGACCACGTCGGGCTGAAGGCGCGGTTGCTGCCTGCGCACGTCCGACTCGAGCAGCTCGCTTGGCGGAGGTAGCTCGCCCGTCAAAAATCCGCGACCGAGCGGCGAATAAGGCACGAATCCCACCCCTAGCTCGCGACAAGCCGGAACCACGGTCTCTTCGACGTCCCGGCTCCACAAGGACCACTCGGATTGCACGGCACTAATCGGATGCACCGCGTGAGCGCGGCGCAGCTCGCTCGCCGTCACTTCCGACAAGCCCAGGTAGCGCACTTTCCCCGCCTTCACGAGCGCGGCCATCGCCCCGACCGTCTCCTCGATGGGCACCGTCAAGTCGATGCGGTGCATGTAATACAAATCGATGGTGTCGATGCCCAAGCGACGGAGGCTTGCGTCACAGGCGCTCGCTACGTAGGCGGCATCGCCCCGCACGGCTCGGGCGCCCGGCTCTGGTTTCGTGATGAGCCCGAACTTGGTCGCGAGCGTGATCTCACCGCGGCGCTCGCGGAGAATGCCGGAGAGCAGCTGCTCGTTGACGCCATTGCCGTAAAAGTCGGCCGTATCCCAAAACGACACCCCCAGCTCGAGAGCGCGGGCCAGCACTCGGCGCGACTCGGCGTCGTCGGGCGTGCCGTATCCGTGAGACATGCCCATGCAGCCGAGGCCCTGCGCTGAAACCCGCAGCCCGGCAGGGCCGAGCGCGACCTTGGGCATCGTGGAATCGTTCGCGTTCATCTGGGCCCAAGCCTAGTCGAACGCAAACGCCAGGCTAGTGCCCAGGTTGCCTCGCTCGACGCCTACCAGGCGCGCGGCGCTGAGAGCCTCAAAACGGCATCCCCGGGATTTGCGAGGCGATCTTGAATACGCCGCCGCGAGTCCCATTGCCCAGGCCGGTGATGTAAATCGTCTTGTGATCGGGGCCGCCGAAGGCCACGTTGGAGACCGACGTGACGCCGGCCACGGAGATGCTTCCGACCTGCTTGCCTTGTGGACTCACGATCACGACGGTCTGGTTCGACGTCGTGTACAAGTTGCCGGCGCAGTCGATCCCCATGCCGTCGCTCGAGCGCACGACGTCGCTGGCAAAGGGACTCGCCGCGCCGACGCTGCCGTCGGCCATGACGGGATGGGAGAAGACGCCGTTCGAGCCCGAGATGTAAAGGGTCTTGAAATCCGGCGAGAAGGTGACGCCATTGGGCTGGGTGATGCCGCTGCTGATCGGCGTCGCGGTGTTCGAGCCTGGTGGCACGCGGTAAGCACGCTGAGCAGACTGAGGCGCAGGCTTGGGCGCCTGGTAGCTCGGATCCGTGAAGTAGAGAGAGCCGTCGGCTCCGAAGGTGAGATCGTTGGGCGAATTGAAGCGGGCGCCCATGTAGCTCGAGACGAGGTCAACCGGCGCGGCCCCGGCGAGACTGAAGCGGGAAATAGAGCCCGTCTTGTGGCTGCAGCCGACGAGCGCCCCGTTGAGGTCGAGCGCGAGCCCGTTGCTCCCAACGTCGGCGACTGCCACCGAGACCGCACCGGCTTCGCTGATCTTCAGGATGCGGCCAGGAGGCGCGCTACTGTTGCCGCCGGAGTTGGCTCCGGCGGTGCCCCCGCCTGGGCCGCCATTTCCGAACGCGCTGCCATTTTCGATCTCTGACACATAGAGGTTGCCGTCCAGCCAAACCGGGCCCTCGAGGATCACGGTGTCGTTGGCATCGCTGATGAAAGCGTCATTGGGGGGCACGCCAGCGATGCGCTCCGCGGTTGCACCGCTCGCGACCGGCGCCGCCGCGAAGGGAGCTGGAGGGCAGACGAAGGCGGGACCGCCGCCGGAGGTTTGAGGCCGACCGCCCGCGGCACCTGCCTGTCCTGCCGTTTCAGTGATCACGGGCCCTGCGCCCGCGCCGCCGACACCTGCGTTCGCGCCCGCACTGGCGCTACCTCCGCTGTTGGTGCCCGCCGTCGTGGTGTCGCTCGTCGTCGCTCCCGAAGTTGCGGCGCCTGCGGACGGGTTCGAGGACTGGCCTGCCGACGACGGGTGAGGGTCGCTGCTCGGCGTCGGGTCCGAGCCGCAGGCGGCCAGCAGCCCGGCCACCATCGAGACTCCGGCAACGACTCGCAGAGAATGCATCGTCACCTTGGTAACCAATCGCTTTGCGATCAGGCGGAGCGAACGTCATTGCGACGCCCTCCTTCTGGTTTGCCAGACGCCCTGATACAAACGCGACATGGCCCCGGGTCCGAGTGACATCAGTTGGCTGGCCTGGATTGCGCGGCTATTCACGGTGGTATTGGCCATCTTGCTCTCGTTGCTCGGGACGGAGCTCGTGCGCATGAACGCCCAGGGTCAGTTGGACGGCTTGCGCTCGACGCATTGGACCGAGCAAGCGCGGGTGTTCACCGAAACCAACAAGGTCACGCGACTCTTTCGCCTGTACTTGATCACGATGACCACGACGTTGATCCTCTACGCTGAGCCCGGCCTGAGCCCCCAGCAGGTGTTGCGGTTTGGTGCTCTGGTGGCGCTCTTGGTGCTGGTGGTGGGGGATCCGTTGGCGGGTCGTTGGGTACGGCGGGCCACGGCCGGCAGCTTGACCTCGTCCTCGTGGCTCAAGACCAAGGGTTTTGGTCTGATGATGTTCCCTTCGTTTTGGCTGCTGAGCGCCTTCGGAATTATGGCTCCCAGCCGCTATGACTGGTGGGGGTGGATTTGGGCCAGCGCATTGTTGCTGGCGCTGGCCGTGGCCCAGGCCGGAGGCGTGGCGCTCTTGTGCCGTGCGCTGGGTATCGTCCGCCCCGCCACGCCCGAGCTGCGCGAGCTGGTGGCATCGGTCGCGCGGGCGGCAGGGGTGCCTGAGCCGCCGGTCTACGAGCTGAGATCGGCTCTTGTCAATGCCATGGCGTTGCCCACGCTTGGTTGGATGGTGTTCACGAGCGCGGCCGTCGAACGGCTCGAGCCCGGCGCCATCTCGGTCGTCGCGGCGCACGAGCTCGGCCACTTGCGCGAGTCGCTGCCGATCAAGCTCGTTCGCGTCGCCGGCGGCGCGGCGCTGTTCTTGGCGGTCGGCTTCGTGCCCGCGTTCCCCGAGCAGCCCATGATTGGCCTGGCCTACGGTTGCGGGCTGTTCGCGCTGGTCGCGTTGGGCCTACGGGTCCTGTCGGTGCGGCTCGAACGCCGCGCGGACGCCGTGGCCCACGAGCACGAACAGCAAGCGGGCGACTACGCCGCCGCGCTGGAGCGCATCTACCAGCTCAATTGGATGGGCGCGGGCGTCGTCAACCGCACCCATCCCAGCCTGTACGATCGCATGGAAAAAGCCGGGGTAAAGCCAACCTACGCTCGCCCCGCGCCGCCCGCGCGCAGCTCCACCTGGTTGGCGCTGGCATTCGGGCTCGTCGGCGCGCTGGCCTTGGCGTTCATCGTGAACCCGTTGTTGGTTGCGCTGCTCGAGTCACTGACCCAGCGCTAACGCTCCGTCACTTCGGCGGTTTGACGGGGACGTGCACGACCGGCACGAGCTTGCACGGGAAGATGACGTTCACCTTGCCGCCGTTCTTCTTCCAGGCGTCGCACGCCGTGCCGTTCAAGGTGACGGAGATCAGATCGGTACCGAGGGACCAGCCGTTGGCGTCCCCGAATGGCAACATGTTGCCGTCCAGAGTCAGCGTGCCGAGGCTGGCGTCGCCGTTGACCTGGGCGTCCATGTTGAAGGTGCAGCTTCGCGTCTGGGCCAAGCTGGCCGTGATGGCATCGGCGATCTGCGTCTGGGCTGTCGTCGCGTCGGCGGCCGACACGGTGTAGTAGGGAGCCGTCCCTGGCGTCTCGGCCGCGGTGGCGTACGTAGCGGTGAGGCCCGTGTCCTTCACGCACTGCGAGTAGCTGTATTCGAGGGAATTGGCGGCAACGGGCAGCCCCTTGCCTGCGTTCGCGATGTCCTGCAGATGATCCTTGCCCACCCGCATGCTGTTGTTGGTGGAGGTGAGAATGTCACCGATGCCAATCACGAACGTTCCGATGCCGGCCGCGTAGGCGTCTTGCACGGCCTTGATCGAGTCGTCTTGCCCGCATTGCGGGTCTCGTACGGCGCAGGTATCCGGGTCGCCGTCCGTGACCAAGAGTAGAAATTTGGGCCCCGGCGGCTCCGGCTGAAACGCGGTCAAAGTCTTTGCCACTGCGGCGACCGACGCACCGGTGGGCGTCTCCCACTTGAAGTCAGTGGTTGGCGTCATTCCGGCGAGCGCGTACTGGGCCTGAATCGTGTCGTAGTTGTCGATCTTGAGGTCCGTGCTGACGAGCAGCGGACACGTGGTCTCGCCCGCCGGCCGTGTCACGGACTTGTAGCTGGCAAAGCCGAACCGAACCTTGCTCTGCAGCTTGGCAACGACGCCCGTAGTCGGATCCATCAGCGCTTTGAACAGCGGATCCCAAAGCTTCGCGCGCTCGTCGAACATGCTCGACGACGTGTCGACCAAGAGCAGCACGGTTGGTACTGCCTCATAGGTCTGGATGGTCAGGTCGTCGCACACACCCGGATCGACCGGAGCGTCGGGATCGGGTTCCGTTCCGCCGGTGGGAGTCACCATCAGCACGGGGCCAGTGCCGCCGGAGGGGGCGTTCACTTGTCCACCCGTCGATGTGACGGTGGCACTACCTGCCGTGCTGGTAGCGGATTGACCACCCACGGCCACCGTCCCGTGCGGGTTGCTGGCGCTGCAAGCGATCAATCCACAGAGCACACCGATGCCCCAAGGCAGACCCGTAGACCAACCGCGCATCGAAGCAGCATAGCCCTCGCGCGCGCCTCGGCAAAGCGGCTGAGCGTGAGCACGAGAAGCTTAGTTGGGTTTGGCAGACACATTTCCCTCGTCGGCTCAGCTCTCGTTGGTCGAGATTCAGCGCGCGTCGAAGGTGGGAGAAGGTACGCCGCGCCTCGGCTGCACCCATGCACGTGCGGGACGCGCACGCCAATCATGAAGACTGCGCCAGCGCAATCGCGTCGGGACCCGCGGGGAAGCGGAGCCGAGTCGAGGTGTCGTTCACGGCGCGCCAGACGCCTTCGGCCACGTCTTCGGCGGTCGTGACGGCGCCGGAAGGCTGCCCGAGGGCCGCGAAGATCTGGCGGGCGAGCGGAGCGTAGGCCTCGGGAATCAGTCCCGCCAAGCGGGAGCCGCTGTTCTTGGTGAAGGCCGTGCCAGGGCCGTAGCCAGGCTCCACCAGCTTCACCTGCACGTCGAAGGCCTGCAGCTCGAAGGCAAGCGAGGCGGTGAAGCCCTCTATCGCCGTCTTGCTCGCCGTATAGACCGCCACCAGCGGCATGGGAGCGAGCGTGGCGCTGGAAGTCACGTTGACGATCATGCCCGAGCGGCGCGCACGCATTTGGGGCACGACGGCCTGGGTCATGGCCATCACGCCGAAGGTGTTGGTCTCGAAGACCTCGCGCATCGTGGACATGGGCGTAGCTTCGAGCGCGCCGAACAGGCCGATGCCCGCGTTGTTGACCAGCACGTCGATGGGGCCCGCCGCCTCGAGCGCGGCGGCGATGCTGGCCGATCGCGTGACGTCGAGCGGCAGCAGGCGCATCCGTTCGGACGGAGAGAGCACGTCCGGGCTGGGCGTGCGCATGGTGGCGACGACGTTCCAACCCTGGGCGTGGAAGTGACGCGCCGTCTGAAGGCCATAACCCGAGGAGCAACCAGTGATGAGGACGGTTTTCATGTCCTGATCCATAGATAACCAGGACCGGACTATCTACCAGGTAAGGTCCAAAATAAGTTTGCCAGAGTCCAGTCCACGGTCCAATCTTCCGGGAGTCGCCGTGACCGACCCCCTCACCGAAATCATCACGCTGCTGGAGCCGCGCGACGTGTCTGCCAAGCGCATCAGCGGCGCCGGGCGCTGGGGCGCGCGCTACTCGCGCTTCGATCAGCCGAGCTTTGCGGCCGTGCTGGAGGGTAGCTGTCGTCTAGCGGTTGACGGTCAGCCCCCGGTGAGGCTCGAAGCGGGAGACTTCGTGCTTCTACCCACCACGCCCGGCTTCACGATGTCGAGCTTCCACGCGGTGCAGCCACAGCACTTCGACCCGAAGCTGATGACGAAGCCGACGGAGGAGGTGCGCCACGGCACCCGCAGCGGCAAACCCGACGTGCGGCTGTTGGGCGGCTACTTCAACTTCCAGTCTCCAGACCAACGCTTGCTGGTGTCGCTGCTACCGGCAATGTTTCATGTCCGCGGCGTGGAGCGCCTCACCGCCCTCGTACAGCTCGTGGCCGAGGAAGCGCGCGAACGCCGCTCCGGCCGCGAGCTCGTGCTCTCGCGCCTGGTCGAGCTGCTGTTGATAGAGGCGCTGCGCTCGACGGGCGAAAGAGACACGACGCCCGGCCTGTTGCGCGGCCTGAGGGACGCCCGGCTGGCGCCGGCGATCCGCCAAATGCACGCCCAACTTGCTCGCGCCTGGACCGTGCCGCAGCTCGCGAAAACGGCCGGCCTGTCCCGCTCCGGTTTCTTCGAGCGCTTCAACAACGCGGTCGGCCTTCCGCCGATGGAATACCTTTTGGCCTGGCGTATGGCCGTCGCCAAGGACCTGCTGCGTCGCCGAGATCTCGACATCGCCGAAGTCGCGGAGCGCGTCGGCTACAGCTCGTCCAGCACATTCAGCACCGCCTTCAGTCGCCACGTTGGCGCCCCCCCGGGCCGTTACGCGCGCGTCGGGTGACTCGACACCGCCCCCTGCGCGGCGCGCACTGATAACGTCGCGGGTGCAGTGCGCGGCGTTTCGAGACTCCGAAAAGCGTGGTGAGGGGTTCGCGCCTCGACTACCCTATCGTCTTGGGTCAATTGTTCGCGCTGCGCCTCCCCTTTGTATGGTCGGTCGGGGCCTTGCTCCTAGGCGGCGCTTTGCTGCTAACGGCCTGTGGCGGCAAGGCGTCCGGCAGCTCGCCCGCGTCGACGCAGACTCACGCCTGCGCGTACGCGGGCAAGAGCCATGCGGACGGTGACTCCTTTCCGAGCACGGACGGCTGCAACACGTGCTCCTGCAACGACGGCGAGGTGAGCTGCACTCTGATCGGTTGCGACCCAGGCCCGAGCCCCACGGGGCCGCCGGTCAGCTGTGAGCAGGTCGACGTGTTTTACCAGCAGCTGTTGGACGAAAATAAGAGCTGCGATCCGCACGAATTCGAACCGTGCAGTTTCCGCGTCAGCACGGGGCTTGGCTGCGGATGTGACACGTTCGTCAATCCCGACAACTGGGACACCGCGCGGGCCGGCGCCTTCGCCACTCACTATCAGAGCCTCGCCTGCGGCAGTGGCCCTTGTGGCATGTGCCCGCCGTCACCGTTGCGCGGCAAATGCACGGTCATGGGGAGATGCGAAGACACGAGCGAGCCCAAACCGGGGCCGGGCTGCAAGGTCAACGGCGTGAGCTATTCTGATGGCTCTTCTGGTATTCCCGATCCGGTCAGTTGCAACGTGTGCAGCTGCAACGCCGGTCAGCTCAGCTGCACCGAGAAGGATTGCCCGCAGCCGTGCCCGGCCGGCACCGTGCTGGCCGTCAGCTGCGCCCAATGCCGCGCCGCGGGTGCTTGCGAGCTGATCGAGCACGCCTGCTACCCAACGTGCACCGATACTTGCGCCGATGGCGTGTGCATCAATGGCGCCTGTGTGCCCGGCATGTGCGATTGAATCGAGAGAGGACGCGGCCTTGCGGTTTGTTCTACTGGTCGCGGTGTGGCTCTGTCCTCGGATCTGCCAGGCGGCGGATCCGATCCGATTTCACCCGAGCGTTTCGGTCGGCGCCGCGTTGGGGACCGCAACGGAACGGGTGAGGTGCTCGACGCAGGGTAAGTTCGAGTGCCCGTTGCCGGACGCACGAGAGCGCGGCCTTGGCTTCCAGGCTGCGCCCTCCTTCGAGGCGCTGGTCATGGCAGGCCGCAGCGCCGGGTTTCGTTTTGGCCTGGGCGTGCGCTACGTGCCCGGACTCGCTCTCGATACGGGCACCGAGCTACATCTTGCGATCGTGCCTGAGGCGCTGGCTCGATTGTCGGGCGACCGTTATCTGTTCGCCCACTTGTTCAATAGCGTGGGGGTCGGATTTCCGTCGTCTGACATTCGAGCTCGGCAACAGCCGACCCTCGACAGTTGCTCAACCTTGCGGGATGTGGAAGGTGCGCACTGCAGCAGCCAAGCGTCGAAGGTCCTGCTATCGCTAGGCGTCGAAGTAGGCATGATTGATCGCGGGCCGGGCGCCGGCCTGCGCTACGGAGTCGGCTTCCAATCGCTGATCGCGCAGAACCATGCGGTGGCGCAGGGCTTCTCCGGTAGCAACGTCGACGACAGTAAAGACAGCCTGTACGTGACCTACTCGACCACTGCCGGGCGCGTGGTCGCTTTCGTCGGTGTGGAGTGGTAGTGACTCGAACAGCGCAACCAGCAGCGGGTTTTAGCGCTGTGCGTCCAAGAAGGCGCGGCCGGCGTCGAGCAGGAACGCCGGAGGCTCATCGCCTCCGAGCAAGAACAGGCGGGTTCGTTTGGCTTCAGCGGTCATGCCACCCGCGTCGGCGAGGCTCTGCAACGCCTGCGCGGTCGCTGCATCGGCGACTTGAACCTGCCAGAGCCAGGCGGTTTCGTCGTTGGGCCCGGCGTAGGTCAAGAGCTCGTCACCGCGCCAAGCGAGTAGCAGCGGGAGGGGATCGGCGCTGTCGTCGCCGAGCCGATGCGCCGACAGTCCAAGCAGAAACGCTCCCAGCACCAGGTCCTGCTTGGCGCTGTAGTCATCACTGACAGTGGGGGTCTGGAATGGTGGCGCGGCGAAAGTCGGGGGATCTTGCTGCGCGTTCTGGGCCAAGATTTCTAGCGTCGTCAACGGCGGGCTAGCGAACTGTGCGTCGCGATACGCCGCGCCATCCGTCGTCCACGCCAGATTCGCGAGCGTGACGCCGAAGCCGGACGGAAAGGTTTCCCGGGCGGCAAAGTAGGGCGACTCGTCGGCGCGCGCGCTCGCGAAGAGCCGGTTGCGAAGCCGCAAGAACGTGCTCTCCCAGTCGACGGAATTGGCATCTTCTCCCGTCATGGCCGCCCACACTCGATACTGCACGAGCGTCGCTTGACCTTCAGTCACCGAGCCCAGCGCAAGCTCCGTGTCCGGATTGTCGGGCTGCTGCCGACGCCAGTCATCGAGACCGAAGTTGGCGTCCTGCAGGGCATGCACCAGCTCGTGAACGAGGGCGGCGTCGGCCTCCGCGCTATCGGTCGCCTCGCCCCGATCGACCAAGACGACGCCGCGCTCCGCGTCTCGATAGAGGCCACTGACTCGCGTGACCAGATCCGCGTTCGCGCCGCCATTCGTCGTGAGAGCCCCAGCTTTGAGGAGCTGGAGGTCGACGAGCGCCCGCTCCAGGTAGGGCAGCGCTTCAGCGTCGGTGTCGCTCGGGGGAGCGCTCGGGTCGCCTTCCAGGTCGTCGAGCAGCTCCTGCTCGGTCAACACTCGCACCGGCAACTCCGTCGGCGCATCCACGCCGTAGACGCAAGCCGTGAGCTCCAGCAGCCGCTGTTGGCAATCGGAATCGCGAGTGTCACACGTCGAGTAGTCGCCGTCCGGACACTCATCGAGGGGCAGCGGAACCACTATGCCGTCCGAACCCGAGCAAGCGACGAGACCGCTGCCGACGAGCGCGACAGCGCCGAACCTGGACCAAAACATGGCCCAAACGTAGCAGCTCGGGACGCGGGGCACGTTCAGGGATGCAGCGGCGACGCCGGAAGCGATGACCCTACGCGGCGATTGTGCTCTTCTGAGGGGCATGGGTAGCCGCGTTCTGTTGGGGGTGCCTCTGGTCTTGGCCAGCTCTGGGTGCGCGTTCAGCACGCGGGCCGGCCCCGAGGTGATGGCGCTGCCCGCCGGTCCGGCGCTCGAAGCACGCGGCACGGCCACCTTCGGGCTCGGGAGCGCGAGTGGCCAGAGCGCGGCTCGTTCGGTGCCTGCCTCTCGATCGATCTGGACCACTACTCGAGGTTCGATTTGCCGCACGGTCGTCCCTTCCGTTGCGGCGACGGCAGCGTTTGGCGCGGCCAAGCCCGGCTCGGTCGGAGGCGCAGCGCGCTCTGCACGTAGAGCCGGTCCTAAAGCCCGGACCGACGCTACTAGCTCGTGCGTGGCGGCCGACTGGAGCGCGAGCGTGCGCCCCGATGTCTATCGAGTCGACGAGGCAGCAACAACGAAGTCTCCAAACAGTTCCCGACGCGCGATCCACGGAGTCTGTTGGCCGTGGGTGAGGAGGTCGACGCGCGCCGTGACCATGTCGACTAGCTCCGAGAGCTCGATCTGACCGTTCCCATTTCTATCGGTAGCCGGATCATCGAGCCCTTCGAGAATGGCTCTCGTGAACAATCCGTGCTGCCCATCCTCGATGCTGCTCTGTCGACCTTTGGCGGCACTGAGGACCACAACACCTGCTCGACCCTGCTTGGAGAGCCTGGCCGCTAGGGCACCGTTCGCCGAGATCGACTCTTGTGTGAAATGGCCGGACCGGCACGCGTCGAGCAGTACAATGACGCGGCCGCGGGCGAGTGCGAGCGCGTCCGCGACCTCGGACCATCCGACGCCGTCGCGGCGGACGGAGGCAGCGTTCAATCGCACCTCGCCGGTAAGGAAGCGCATGTCGGCGTCTTTACCGGTCTTTATGCCGTGACCCGCCAGGTAGACGATGGCCAGGTCGTCAGGAGCCATGGCCTGGAGCTCCGAAAATCCGGTCAACACAGATGAGGGAGTCACCTCATCGTTCAAGAGCACGCGGGCATGCTGCTTTGCGAAAGGGCGACCCGACCCCGCTTGGCGCTGGAACGCGTCGGCGATTGCGCGTGCGTCCCTCGAGGCGGAGCGGAGCTGAACGTCGTTCGGAAGGTATCGGTATTTGTCGACACCCACACTGACCAACCACAGGTCGGGGCGGGGTCCCGAAGTTCCGCGCGCCTCGACCGTCAATGGATGCGACGTGATCCCGTGCTCGTCGACCGCCGTGAGAGCGACCATGTTGGAGCCGGGCAGGATCGGAACGTCCAGCGTCATCTCACCCGACGTGCGCTCCAAGGGTAGTGACTGGATGAGGCGGCCGTCGCGAAAGGCGAGCACGGAATCGAGCCGTGCATCGGAGCTCGCGCGCACGCGAACTTGAATATTCCTCGGGCCGCGCGTCGGCTCTGCCGCGAGCGCCAACTTCGGCGGCCGTTGGATGGGCGCAGCGACGTCGCCCGTTCCGGTCCAGAGACGGCGACGCACGGTGCTTGGGTCACGGACGGGCGCCGTAAACGCGTCGAAGCTGAACCGCTCGAGTGGGGACTCGAAGACCCAGCCAAGATGCGTCCCGACCTCCTCTGAGCCGGTGAAGGCGCCACCAGGCGTGGTGATGGCCCATTCGTCGTCCTGGAAGTTGATCAGCGTCGCTCTCAACGCGCGCGTACACATGTCCCAGATTCGCACAGCGCCATCGGAGTGGCCGACTGCGAGCAGACGGCTATCCGTCGAGACGGCGAGGCTAAAGACACCACCGTCGTCCCCACCGTCGAACGACCCAACGACCCCCTCCGGCCGGAGCACGCTGACGACACCTGAATGAGACCCCACGATCACGTCGTTCTGGGGACTGAACGCCACGGCGCTCATCTCGGCGGCAAACGTCTTTCGCCAGAGCCGAGTCCCGACGGGCAAAGCAAATAGCTCGACTACTCCTGGGTCCGACGCGGGGGCATAGGTCTGGAAGCCTCGAGCGTCCCTTCCCCAGATGGGCTTACTCGAGATCACCGCAAGCAGTGACCCATCGGCAGATAGCGCCGTCCGCCACGGCAAATCCTCGAGCTTGATCGTGGATCGCACTGAACCGGACTCCGCGTTCCAAACCCGCACCGACTCGTCGAGGGACTGCCCGCTCGCGTATCGGCCGTCGAGTGATAGCGTACCAGCGAGATAGAGTTCCGAGTCGGCAAGGGGAATGAGCCCCCCGCTCACCAAGGACACGACGCCTAGGCCGTGACTGTCGCTGCCAAGAGTCGCGAGACCAGTTCTTCCCGATATCGACAATGCTTCCAGACGCCACATGCTGGACAAACACAATGGACATCTGTTCGGGGAAGGCAGCGCAGCCGCGTCGAGAGTCAGTCCACGCGTCGATTCACCTGGTCGCCCCGCGAGCGCGCCGGCGTCCGACCAGGGGGCGAGGTCGATGGGGATGGTCTTCTGCGAGCACTCCGCGGGGGTATGGGGCAGCCAGGCGCGGATGAAGTCAGGGACAAACGTTGGATTGGGACTGCGACCTACCCAGAAGTCGCCCGTCCCGAGGCGGGCTCCGGCTGCGACGCCGATCGCGAGATGAGCGCCGTCGAGACGAGCGTCGTCCAGCGACCACCGGCTCGCGTAGGAGCTCGACAACGACAAAAGGCTCCGACCGTCCGCCGAGAACAGCATGGCGAAGGGCTCTCGCACCTCGGGCCCTAGCTGTCCCAAGAAGCGGCCGCTTCGGGAGTCCAGCAGGACGACTTCGCCGTCGCCGATGCTGGCGGCCACGATGGGTTCCACCGGCGAAGCCACCAATGCAGAGACGCCCAAAGGTCGCCCGGTGACGAGGATCTTGTTGATTGGTACGCGCCATGCTTCTTTTCCGCTCGCCGAATCCCACGCGACGAGGTCGGAAAGGGTGTCGGCGATGACTCGAACGCCGTCGGACGTGGCGACTACGTTTGGCTCGTTCTTGTCAGGAAGGGTTGCAAGCGTCCTCAAGACTCTTCCAATCGTGAGATCCACCTCAGCGATGCGCGACGGACCGTTCGTGCCGCGACGCACGACGAGCCACGCCCGTTTCCCTTCGGGGTCCACGGCAACGTCCGTTGCATTGGTACCTGTCTCGATGCTGACCTGGCGGCATGGTTGCGAGGGGGTAGCGAGATCCCATACGAGTAGCCCATCCGCTCCCGCGGGCGAAACTGCAATTTGACCGTTCCTCGAGACGCGCGCGTGCTTGGCTTCCGAGTACCCCGGCAACGACTTGCCCTGTGGCAACGCGAGAGTCGCCAGCGGCTTGCCGTCGATGCCGAAGAGCCTGGCGGCATCCCTGTCGAAGCCGAGCCACGCTGCCGGACCGGCCGCAGGTATTGCAACGAGGGAGCTTGCTGGTGGACTGAAGAAGTGTTCGACGATCTCGCCGACGTTCGGATCGAGCTTTCGCGTTCCGTCCGTCAGGGTGTTGTCCCCAAAGCCCCACGCTACGAACGAGGCAAAGCTTGGAAGGTGGAAGGTGCGCAACAGTCCGCGATCCCGGACACTCCAGATCGTGACGATTCCCTTCCCGGAGGGATAGGAATTGGCCGCCAGCAGGCGACCGTCCGCAGAGAATGCAATGGAGCTCGGACTCATCGGTCGCTGGTCGATGACTTGGCGTGGCCCTCCCGTCGCCGGAATCACCGCAGGTGCGGGCTCCGCGTTCCCGGGACAGGCAAGAGCAGGAGTCGAAGGAACGACCTCGGGTAGCAGACTCTCGGTCAAGGCCTGGCACGGTAACGAGACCGGTTGCGACGCGTGCGGGTGAGGGGAACAGCCTATCGTCAAAGCGACAAGACCAGCCGCCCACGCGGACCTATTCGTCGAGCGCGAAGGCCTGACCATCCGGTCCGATATCTTATCCCACGAACGGCCTGGCCAACCCCAAAAGTCTATTCGAGCTCGCCCCCATCAGCGGGCGGCGCCACGCCAGTTCCCGACGCCGTGCGCTCTCACCTGTTGACGCTGTACGCACGCGCGTGTGAGATACGGCCCGCAAATGTCTGGGCTGCAGCATGAGGGCTCTCGATGAAGCCACTCGGGGGCCGTGAACATTACAGTGCTTCGAGCAAAGGTGATCGATGACCTTTGGGCTTGGCAGACGGTACGACGTATTCGTCGCACACTCCAAGGATTCGATGCCGTTCAGTGCTGAGCTTGCCGAGCGCTTGAAGGCGGCGGGCCTTCGGGTGTTCTTCGACGATCGAGAGCTCCCACACGGCGGCGACTTCGATACGGCGATCAGGAAGGCAGTAACCCAGTGCGGGGCATTTTTGTTTGTCTCGAGTCCGCGCTCGGTCATGGAGGGGTCCTACGCTTTGAACGAGCTCACATGGGCCGTGCGGGCAGGTCGGGCCCTCTTCGGCATCTGCGACGGTCGCCACGACCGGGTGGTGCCACCGCCGGCCGTCGCAGCGCGCACACTGATTCGCTCGGACGGTGACCGAATCGCCGAGGCTGTTGGCACGATGTTGGACGCACGCGCGCGTCAGCGCTCCCGCGTCGTCGTAGCGTTCGGGATCGTGGGCGTTGTGGTCTTTGGCTTACTGGCTGGGATCTACGTTCTATCGACGCGCGATAGCGGGGCAAACGGAAAGTCGACGCGCAAGGAGCAGGTCGGTCCCCCCCCCAGCGCGAGTCGCTCCGCGCTCGCAGGCGCCGTGCTGGAAGCGCCGGCGGCCGGGATGATCCGGATCGAAGGCAGCAAACTGTTCATCGGCATTGGACCCGAGCAGCGTGACGCATTCTTCGCTTGGTGTGCACGCAATGAGCCCGACCGCAGGAACTGCGAACAAATGCTCGGGCGCATGGAGCCGCGCACAGCCGATATCCAGACGTTCGACATCGATCGGACCGAGGTTTCGGCGAAGAGGGTCGCGGCATGGCTCGTCGACCAAATTCGGGCAAGGGCCGCTGCCGTCTCGGGAACCACGGTTCACCGCTCGTCCGACGGAGCCCTGTTGTGGGACCCGGCTTGTCACGATCTCGGGGCCTATCACACGGCGAAGGGCAGCATCGAGCTCCTCGACGCCAAAGGTGACGCTGACGCTCCCGCAATCTGCGTTTCTGCTCCCGCAGCGGCCTGGTACTGTGAAAGCCACGCGACGCGACTCCCACTAGATGAGGAATGGGAGCTGGCGGCAGGGGGCGCGTCGAAACGGTGGCTGCCTTGGGACCCGACGGGAGACGTGACGGTGGCGTGCACGGACGCGGTATTCGGTCGCCGCAAGGGCGGCCGCTGCGCAAATTTCCCGGAGAAGCAGGAGCAGAGCGTCGCTTTCGGCAAGGATCGGACTCCCGAGGGAGCTCTCAATCTCGGTGGTAACGTCAGCGAATGGGTCGAGCGGCGAGCTGGCGGGAACCTCTCCTTCCTAGCCCGTGGCGGGAATTGGTCAGGCCTTGCGATCGACTTGCATCCGGCGAAAGTCATGGCCATCGACCCGAGCAAGGCGACGTACTTGACGGTGGGCTTTCGTTGCGCGCGCACACCGCGAAGGACTGGTGGAAATTGACTCTCGAAGCATGGTGCTGGCTTGCCGGCTTGGTTTGCCTGGCCTGCGCCGCCCGGCCCGAGGCGTCCCTGAAGCCACCCACGCCACCTCACTCGTTCCAGCTCACCGTCGACGGTGACATCTTCCGGGGAGCGGATTCGTTCGGTTTCGTTTCAGCACAGTCGCTCGAGTCGGGTGATAAGTTTCGGCTAAAGATTCGCTCCACGCAGCGCGTTCAGGTGTACGTCGCCTACTGCGACGCGAACCAGACGCTCCAGACCTATCCTGCGTCGGGCGCGATTCATGCCGAGCCGGGCTCCGAGCTGTACTTGCCTGAATCGGGAAGCTTCGTGGTCGACAAGAACCTCGGGCGCGAGACGCTCTACGTGGTGGCCTCGACGTCGCCTCTCGAAACGACGGACCCCGCGCTGGCGCATCAGCTCAGCGCCAAAGCCGGGCAAGGCGGCCAGGCCTGCGCACCAGCGCTAGAAATGACTACCAACGAAAGTCGGGCTTCGCTCGGACTGTCCCCCCTCGCCGTCGACCCGCCGCCCGCATCGGCGCCCACCGTCGTCGTAGCGCCCGCGGCCGTGGCTGGGGCCGGCAAAAAGATGCGCTCTATGCCGCACCGCAAGGACGTTCCCGACGAGTGGCGGCCTCGCGGCATCGGTGTAACCGCTGGTTCGACGGCGGCTTCTTCCGTAGGCAGCGACGCTTCCGGCATTGCCATCCTCGCGTTCAGGAAAGATCACCCGCGCTAGGCCTTGCTCCGTCTACGCGCGGCCGACAATTGACCAGATAGGCGACGAGCTTCGCTCGTAGTCATTAGTTCGTTGCATAGCGTTCAGGCTGTTTTTGCTGCGCGTCGACACGTAGCGTAGGTCGCAACAGAGAGAAAGAACCACTTGGAGCGACTCGCGACGAGACCCGCGCCCAGAGCAGCATTGGCTCGATGGACATTCGCCATGCTGCGGGTCATCGTCCCTGTCGCGCTCGCCGCCGCCTTGGGTTGTGCGAAAAGCACCGGCACTACCGGAGCGTCGGCCGCAAGCCCAACCTCTTCCGGAGCCACCGCCATCGCCAAGCTCAAGCAGCGAGTGACCGCGCTTCTCGTCTCCGAGCAGGGCTCCGAGCCCGAGGTCTCCTTCCCGGTGGAGGTTACGTTCGACAGCGACGGAGCGAGTCGTGTCATCGTGCAGATTCCACTGAAGCGCCTGAAACACGATTTCCAGGTGGAGGCGCGACGAAAAGGCTACGAGGTCGATGACCGAGTCCATGTGCTGCTCGACACTAGAGACCCGGCTCCCCAAATCCAGAAGAAACAGGTGAGCTTTTCGGTGAGTATCCTGAAGGCTTCCCCGCTCGAGAGCGGGCCTGGTGCCACCCTGATCAGTGCCGCTGACTACGGGCTGCTTCCGCCCAACTTGCGCGATGACGCGAAGGAGGCGGGCTACCGTTGCGATCAGCCGGTGGTGCTGCGTTCCATCCCACATTCGAACGACCTGAGCGTCGTGCCATTGCCGGAGGCCGAGCAGTACCTGCCCCGAACAGAGCTGCGGCGCTTTCAGGCGGGCTACTGCACCGACTTTGCGTCACTCGACCCCACAGATCAGGCGAAAGCGGTCAGCCTCGGCTATTCCGAGGGAAGCCCAGTCTGGAACCGAATCTGTGCGCCGGGCGAGCTCGTTCCCGTCACAGAAGTCGGCGCCGGGCCAAAGGTCGAGATTCTCCGCGCTCGCCGCGAGCCTGGGCCGGACTCGCGCACGTCCGTCATCAGTGTGACGTGCTACGAGTACATGAATGATAGAATGAAAGCTCGCGCTCGCGAGCTGGGCTACGGAGCTGCAGGCAAAATAGGCATTCAATATGACTCGGCGCTCGGCAGAATGAAGGTCCTTGCCCCTGCCGAGCTGAGCGCCGCGACCGACCACATGAACTGCCCGGAGCCGACTCCGACACCCACGCCACCGCCGAGTTCCTTCTGAGGGGGAGGCCGGAGTGAAGTGGCTGCTCGTCGCCGCATGTCTCGTCGCAGGTTGCGCGAACGCTGCAATCGGCGAGCGCGTGGTCCCAATCTTCATCAGCTCAAATCCGCAAACTGGTGCTCGCGGTCTGCCCATGGCGCTGCAACTGGGACACTTGCACGGGATTTCCGGCGCCGAGTGGTCACCCGATGATGAGTATGTCGTAACGTTCAGCGGGAGTCGGGACGACAACACGGAGGCCAAGATTTGGCGGGTCGATGACGGGGTTCTCGTCGCGGATTTGAATCGCCCTTCGCTTCGCCACGTAGCGTGGGCGCCTCAAGGAGGTTTGCTCGCCGTAGCAACGGAGGAGGGTGCGTATGTCTGGCGACGAGCGTCGGGTCAGTACCTTCCGAGGGTCGGAGCCTTACGGCGCGTCGATGAGCTCGCATGGGCGCCGCGCGGCTCGACGCTTGCGGTGGCGGGCGAGGGTCTCGTGGCTCTCTATGAGGGATCGAGCCTGGAGTTTGCGGGCCAGCTCAGGCTACCGTGGGGATCGGCGACTCCACTTCGTTGGTCGCCGGACGGGAGCAGCCTCGCCACCTCGAGCTTTGTCCTTCGCCGACGCGAAGCCCGTCAGCTCGAGTTTCGTGCGCTTGGCGACCCGGCTCGATCCCATGAAAGTGAGCTCGCGTGGCACCCGGCAGGCCGCCTCCTTGCGACGGCGAGCGATATGTCCGTCAGAGTCTACGATACGGACACAGGGGCCCTCCTGTGTGAGCACGGGTTCAGCTCGAAGGTGCGGGCCATAGCGTGGTCGCCAACCGGTCTGCTCGCAGCTGCCGTCGACCAACGTGTCTACATCGGACTCAATGCATCGACGGCCGCAGGAGGGCAACCGATCGTCGTCGAGCATCCCGCTCTGGTGAGCGCCATGGCGTTCAGGCCCAACAGCTCGGAGCTCTTGGTTGGCAGTGTCGACGGCACTCTGCGTTGGTGGACCAAGACGGGCTCGTTGGCGGGCGAGGCGCCCGAGAGCTGCAGAGGAGTTCATCAAATCGCTTGGTCGAAGGCTGGACACCTTGCCGCGAGTGTTGGTCCCGACGCGAGCGCACGTATCTGGGAGTTCGGTAGGGGTCTCCAGCTGCTTCGTGTGCTGGAGGGAGGACTTCTGCCGCCCAATGTCGTCGCCTGGTCTCCTGATGACAAGTTCGTCGCATTTGGCGGGCGGGACGCTCCGGCGCGCCTGATGGAGTTTCCAACAGGCCGCGTTCTGCGCAGCACGTGGGGTAGAAAGAGTGTGAACACATCGCAGGTCGCGATGTGGCAGGTTCCCGCTTTCCAGGAGCTTCTGCTCAAACCGGTTCCAACCAGCAGCGTCGAGACGCTCCGCTGGTCGCGCTCCGGCCTCCTCGCGATCCACACCCGGAATGTGGACGACGAGCTCACGGTCGTCGACCCGAACGGCGTAGCGAGGCGGCAGTTCGATGTTCCAGGTGAACTCACGGACCTGGCGTGGTCACCCGATGCAAAGAGTCTCGCCGCCGGCGTCGTCACGGAATCAGTCGGTGACTTCGGTCTGTGTGTTTGGCACGCGAGTGATGGGGAGATCACTCGTTGCTTTCTGAAGCGCAGCAACAGGGAGGATGACAGCGCGCCCACGACCATCGCTTGGCATCCCGATGGTCGGCGGCTTCGCATCAGCGGTCCTCATTTGCCGCCGTCGGAGCTCTACATCGAGGGGGGACAGCTAGTGCCGTTAGGCTTCGCCGGCAATGCGCCTCGGTGGGCACCGAACGGCGACTTTGTCGCCTATGGTGCTTCGAGTCAGCCTCGTGGCGACGAGCTCGTCGTCACGGCAGTCAGCACGAGTCAGCGCGTCCGGATCAAGACGAATCGTCAGATCAGCGACTACTCGTGGTCGAACGATTCTCGCTACCTTGCCGTAGTGATGGATGACCACTTGGCGCTCCTCGACCCGTTCCGCGAAGCAGTGGCAAGCGTGTTTGGAAGCGGGGGCCCGAAGATCCAGGGCGTTGCCTGGTCCAAGCAGGGCACCTTCCTCGCGGCGGCGTGCGACGACGGCAGCGTGAAATTTTGGAATGCTTCACTGCCGGTCGCCTCTCCCGTGACCTTCCTAGCTGTTGGTGACCAAACCGATTGGCTAGCGGTATCTGCAGATGGGCGCTTCGACGGTTCACCACAGGGATGGAACTTGCTCGGCTGGCACGACAGAGCCGACGACTACTTGCGCGTAACGTCTGCGGAGGTTTACTTTCGAGATTTCTTTCAACCTGGACTCCTACAAGATTTCTTCGAGGGTAAGCAGCCGGTTTCGGTCCCGCGCCTGGTGGCCCGCGATCGTCGGCAGCCTGCGGTGAGCTTGTCTCTCGACGACGCTCTTGCGCCCGGGTCCGCGGTGACGCCCGGCAGCGTGAGGCTCGCGATTGCGGTTAAACCCGCCACCGGAGACGGGCAGCCAAATTCCGGCGGTGCCCGTGATCTGAGGCTCTTTCGCAACGGGATTTTGGTTCGTGCTTGGCGCGGCGACCTTCTCGAGGGCCGTAGCGAGGCGCGCCTGTCGGCGGAAGTGTCGACGGCAAACGGCGAAAACGTGTTCAGCGCATACGCTTTCAACAACGATGACGTGAGAAGTCGCGAAGCGACGCTGCGCGTCAGCGGTGGTGCCGGCCCCCTAAGTGGTGGCCGACGATTCATTGTCGCCGTTGGCATTGACGAGTACGAAAATCCGAAGCTCAATCTCACCTTCGCAGTTGCCGACGCCCACGCGTTGGCCAAAGAGGTCGCACTACGCGGGCAGCGGGTCGCCCCCGCGAGCACTATTCAAGTCGCGGAGCTCTTCAACGGCGCCGCAACGCGCGAAGCCTTCCGTTCGACACTCCGAGGGCTGTCTCTTGGTGGTGCGCGCGCGTTGGGCCCGGAGGATTCTTTGCTCATCTTCTTTTCCGGACACGGCGTGGTTGAAGGCGGGGCCTTTCATTTGCTTTTTCACGACTTGAGCTATCGGAGCCCCTTGCCGCCGCCGGATCGCAAGCGGTTTCATGAATTGGCTGAGCAGGGCCTCTCCGATCGAGAACTGGGGGACCTCCTCGAGGGGATCGATGCCAAGCATATTCTGATGGTCATCGACGCGTGCCAGTCTGGCCAGCTGCTCGAGTCAGCAGATCCGCGGCCAGGGCCGATGAACGTGAAAGGCCTTGCGCAGCTCGCCTACGACAAGGGCATGTACATCCTTGCTGCGGCGCAGGCCGACCAGGCAGCGCTCGAGGCGAGTAGGCTCGGGCACGGGCTCGTCTCCTCCGCCTTGCTAAGGGGTCTGGTTGACCTAAGCGCCGATCGCTCACCCAAGGACGGACGACTAGATGCCCGAGAATGGCTGGACTACGCGGCGGAGCTTGTTCCAGAGCTCCTGTCGTTCACCGCTGGACGAGCGAAGGGCCTCTCGCTATCGCCGAAGACCGGTCCCCAACACCCGCGCGTCTACTACCGGCCTCACCTCGAAGCCGATCCGCTCGTGATCGCTCAGTGAGAGGGGGCGGGCTCGGGAACGTTGGATATTCCACCGCGCGCGGCGGCGCGTACGACGTGGATCGAGCCGGAGGCGTCGAAAGTCAGAGTGACGTCGACAGGACCGACCTCGTTTCTCGGCGCCCCATCCGCCGAGCCTTGACCGAGACTTGCCATCTCGAGAGCTCCCCGATACGCCGCAAGAACGCTCGGGGAGGTTGCCAAGAATTGCTGGAACGCCGTCTGGTCGAGCACTGGGACGTCCAACGACGCTTTGGCCGTGAGGCGGTTCTCGGGGCGTGTGATCTCGACACGAACCTTTACGCCATAGGCCTCGATGTTGCCGCTCGACGCCTGCGAACCTAGTCCAGCGACGACGGCGGCACGTGGCTTCAGTCTGAGCAGCTTGGTGGTCTTCACGTCGATCACCATCGTCCCCGTACCGTCGGCCGCGAGCGAGTTCTGACCGGAGATTTCTGCGTCAGGGTTCGATTGCAGATCAAGAATTCGTTGGATCTCGTCGAGGACTGGGTTCCCCGTTTCGGCCGGCGGAGATGAACCCGGTTCTTGGGCGCTGCGTTGGGCCCCTGCGCAGGCGGAAAGCACTAACGCAACCAAGAGGGTGTTAAGCGAAGTCAATCGTTGCCGACCATTCTGGAAGCGCATTGACGTTACCTCCCTAGAAATGACTTTATCTCGGGTACTAGGAGATGGCGCGGTACATCGGTAAAATTACGCCTACGATATGAACCTCCGAATGCCAACGCGGCTGCCTCGCTGACGCGGCGGGGCAGCTCACTTCTCGTATTCGTAGAACAGTTGCACGCGCGTGTTGGTCGGGACTCGCCGCCCGGGGGGAGGGCTGTCGTCCGA
>Ga0068855_100000078_pt1 | contig 117458 bp, 91 predicted proteins | sample KBSCornC52_FD_66592 | JGI IMG/M metagenome (GOLD analysis project Ga0068855, IMG submission 66592) | Corn rhizosphere microbial communities from Kellogg Biological Station, Michigan, USA - KBS Corn C5-2 | ecosystem: Host-associated > Plants > Roots > Rhizosphere > Soil ...
AGCCGCTCGGGGGCTGCTGGACCGCGTGATTGCCATGCTTTGGAAGCTAACGCGGTAGCGCGGCCTTCATATGGTCGAAGGTAGCGGCCGTTGAGCTCGCAGCTACGACCGCAGCGCCTGCGCAACGAGCCCTAGAGCGGCGCGGAGCTGGCGCCTCACGAGGCCGGCCGGAAGCCGCAGGACGCGGAGGCCCGCTGCGGCCAGGGCGCGGTCCCGGCGCTTGTCCGCACCGCGCTGGCGCGCGTGATGCGCACCGTCCACTTCCACCACCAGCCGTGCCGCCGGCGCGAAGAAGTCCACGATGAAACCGTCGAGCACGACTTGCCGCCGGAACTGCACGCCCAGCTGACAGCTGCGCAGCGCCTGCCAAAGCACCCGCTCCGGCTCCGAAGGAGCCAAGCGCAAGCGATGCGCATACGCGCCGAGCTGCTGCTGCCGCCGAAGTTTGCCGCCTGGTGTTGACATGTTGCCTCCTCGCGACCGGCGTGGGGCCGGGCTCCGCCCCTCGAGCGCAGGATCTGTGACGCGCGCCCACCGTAGAAATCCGTGAAACCTCACGCGCGGCACAGAGCGTGCGCGCTCTCGCGAAGCCCGGCCCCACGCCGGACGCGAGGAGCATTTCCGATGCCCCAGACGGCAGCGGAGCCAGCCCTGCGGGACCCTCGCGTCCGGCGCAGCCGGCGCTTGAGGGCCCCCGCCCGCGCGCAGCGCAGCGAGCACGGACGGGCCGTGCCGCGCCGCCCGGAAACGGGGGAGCAGGCGCCACGGACGGGCCGTGCCGCGCCGCCCGGAAACGGGGGAGCAGGCGCCACGGACGGGCCGTGCCGCGCCGCCCGGAAACGGGGGGAGCAGGCGCCACGGACGGGCCGTGCCGCGCCGCCCGGAAACTGGGGAGCAGGCGTCGCACCAAATCGCCCCACCGGGGCGGGGTGGCGCTAGGCTTCGGCGTGCTGGCTCGACAACTCCTGCGGTTTATCGTGCGCTCGGCGACCCCACGGCTCCAGGTGGCGCGGAAGTTGCTCGTGCGGGGGACGAAATGATCGCGCCGCTCCGCCTCGTCGCTCTTTCGGTGGCGCTTCTGCTGCTCACGCTCGGGTGTGAGTCCACGCTGTCGACGAGCTTGGAGGGCAAGGCTTGTGGGGCGCTCGGTCAATGCCTGCCCGGTTACGAGTGCGATGCGTCCAGCAATTTGTGCGTGCGCTCGGGCGACTCGGGTGAAATGAGCACGCCCGGCTCCACGACGCCTCCGAGCTGCACCAGTGGCGAAACCGTGTGCGGCGACGACTGCGTGGTGACCAGCAACGACCCCAAGAACTGCGGCGGTTGCGGTGCCACCTGTAGCGCGCCCGCCGACGGGGCGGCGGTGTGCTTGGCGGGGGCTTGCAGCTTTGCCTGCAACAAGCCTTTCTTGCCGTGCGGGACGGCTTGCGCCGACGTGGCCAACGACGTCAAAAACTGTGGAGCCTGCGGCCACGCGTGCGTCGACTCGGCCGGCGGTGAGGCGACGTGTGTCGAAGGCAGCTGCTCGGTGGCGTGCCGGACCCCGTTCGAAGCCTGCGGCTCTGCCTGCGTCGACGTGACCAGCAACCCGGCTCACTGCGGCGGCTGCGACAAAGCTTGCCCGGCCGGTACGGTGTGCTCGGACGGCAAGTGCACCGACAGCTGTGCCGACGACAAGCTGAACTGCGGCGGCGCTTGCGTCGACGTGCAAAGCTCGTCCGAGAATTGCGGCGGCTGCGGCAACCGATGTTCCAGCCCTACTGGAGGCGTTCCAAGCTGCACTAAGGCTAGCTGCGGCTTCAGCTGCGCCACCGGTCGCAAGGCGTGCGGCAGCGTTTGCATCGACTCGCAGACCGACGCTCTCAACTGTGGGGCTTGCGGCAAGCGCTGCGATGCGCCGGCGCACGGCCAGGCCAGCTGCGCGGCCGGTGCCTGCCAGGTCTTGTGCGATAGCGGGTACGCCGACTGCGGTGGGGCCTGCGTGAAGACCGCCAACGACCCCGCCAATTGCGGCGCCTGCGGGCATGCCTGTGCCAGCGGCGAAGTGTGCACCAGCGGGGCCTGCAAGCTCAGTTGTCCGAGCGGGACCGTGAACTGCGCCGGAGCCTGCGTCGATACCGACGTGGATCCGGCAAACTGCGGCGCGTGCGCGAAAATGTGCTCGAGCACCGCTCACGGGTCGCCCGCTTGTGCGAGCGGCAAATGCCAGCTGGCGTGCGATGAGGGCTATGCCCTGTGCAGCGGCCTGTGCAAGAGCCTCGACTCCGACTCCAGCAACTGCGGCGCCTGCGGTAAGACCTGCCCGGGCGTCACGGGCGGACAAGGCACCTGCTCGGGTGGCAAGTGCGCCATCCAGTGCGACGGCGGGCTGGAGCTGTGCGGTGGCGCTTGCATCGACACTTCGTCGAGCAAAGACAATTGCGGAGAGTGCGGCTACGCCTGCAAGGCGGGGGAGGTTTGCCAATCCGGCAAGTGCGCGAGCGCCTGCGGTGCCATGACTGCTTGCGGCGGCTCGTGTGTCGATTTGACGAAGGACGTGCAAAATTGCGGGGCTTGTTCCAACGCTTGCGAGGCACCCAGCAACGCTTCTGCGCGCTGCGACGCCGGCAAGTGCAGCTTTCAGTGCCTGTCGGGCCGCACCAAATGCGGTGACGCTTGTCTCGACACGCAATCAGACCCAGCAAATTGCGGCAAATGCGGCAACGCCTGCGCCGAAGAAGAAGGGGCGACCAGTAGCTGCAGCGACGGGCAATGCAAGCTCAGCTGCAACGCCGGTCTTTCGCAATGCTCTGGGCATTGCGTCGACACCCACTCCGACAGCGAGAATTGTGGCGCGTGCGGCAAGAAGTGCAACGGCCTCGGCAAGACGTGTCTGCTCGGCGTGTGCCTGAAGCTTTGAGGCTCCGCCGCGCCGAGGTTTGGCAGAAGCTGGACCGAGAATTCGAGCGCTAACGGGGGCTCACTCTTGCGTGTAGTCGATGGCCACGATTTCGAATTCCGTCGCCATGCCCTGCTGCCGGAGACTGACCGAGTCACCCAGCCGCTTGCCGATGAGCTCGCGCGCGAGCGGGGCGACGAAGGCGATGCGCCCGGCAGCGGGGTCGGCTTCGTCGACGCCGACGATGCGGTAGCGTCGCTCGTGACCGGCCTCGTCCCGCAGGGTGACGGTGGCGGAAAAGCGCACTTCGTCGTGAGGCTGGGTGGACGAGTCGACCAGCACCGCGTTCGCCAGCCGCAGCTCCAGAGCACCCAGGCGCGCATGGTGCGAGGCGAGCGCGCCCGCTCCGCTTTCCCCTTCATCTTCGGTGGGGCGCGCGGCCTCGAGCGCGGAACGTTCGCGTTGCAGCTCGAGAAAGCCACGGCGGGTGACGTAGTTGGGGACGCCCGCCGGCAAGGGAGCGCGCGGCACTACCAGCGGCGGCTCCGCGCTGCCTTCCTTCACGAACGCGCGACTCACCCTCGCACTATGCCACGAGATCGGCACGAATCCTGCTCGGGGGAACGACGATGTCTTTCTCTCAGCGCAAGCTTCGCGTCATCTATTGGATCGCCACCCCGCTGTTCTTGACGCTGCAAGGCTGGGCCGCCATGCAGTATTTGACCGAGGCGCCGCGCATGACGGCGACCATCGTCGGGCTGGGTTACCCCATCTATTTCATGAAGATGCTGGGCGTAGCCAAGCTGCTGGGCATTCTGGCCATCGCGTCGGGTGCCTCGCGCCGTCTCAAAGAGTGGGCCTACGCGGGCTTCACGTTCGATGTGTGCGCAGCCTTTGTGTCACACCTGAGCATCGGTGACTCGCTCCTGGTCGCCCTGGTGCCGTTGGCGTTCCTAGCCCTGCAGCTCATCTCGTATTTCGCCTGGAGGCAGGTCAGTCAGCGGCGCGCCTTCGGCAAGCGGCACTACGGTTTCGGCATGCCGCGCGAGCGCGTGCCTAGCCACGCCTGAACGGGTGGCGGCTGACGGCGCAGCAAAAGCGGCTGCGCCGTTACGTCCGCGGCCGCTTCACTTCACGACGTCGCGCATGCAGTAGGGCGTACAGCCGTCGCCGCTCATCGTGTTTCCGTCGTCGCACTGCTCGTTCGGCTGTTTGATGCCGTCGCCGCAATACTCGTCTTGGCAGGTGGCGCTGCAGCCGTCGTTGTCGTCGGTGTTTCCGTCGTCGCACTCCTCGCCGGACGGCGCTTGCGTGATGTTGTCGCCGCAGAATTCGGTCTTGCAGGTCGAGCTGCAGCCGTCGCCGGAGGCGTTGTTTCCGTCGTCGCACTGCTCGCTCGGCTGGTTGATGCTCGCGTCACCGCAGCGCACTTCGACCTTGCAGGCCGCGCTGCAGCCGTCGCCCGAGATGTGATTGCCGTCGTCGCACTGCTCGCTGACTTGTTTGACGCCGTCGCCGCAAACCTCCAGCTGGCAGGTCGAGCTGCAGCCGTCGTTGTTGGCCATGTTGGCGTCGTCGCATTGCTCCACGCCTTCAATCACCGAGTTGCCGCAGGCCGTCTCCAGCTTGCAGCTGGCGCTGCAACCGTCGCCGCTCATCGTGTTTCCGTCGTCGCACTGCTCGCCCAGCGGTACCTGCGTCAGCGCGTCGCCGCAGATTTCGCGACGGCAGGTGGAGCTGCAACCGTCGCCGGAGACGTTGTTGTGGTCGTCGCATTGCTCTAGGCCTTCGGTGGTGCCGTTGCCGCAGAAGGACTCGAGCACGCACTTGTTGGAGCAGCCGTCACCGCTGGCGGTATTGCCGTCGTCGCAGCCCTCGCCGGGGTCGAGCACGGCGTTGCCGCAAACTTCCAGTTGACAGGCAGAGCTGCAGCCGTCCCCGGAAGATTTGTTGCCGTCGTCGCATTGCTCGGCGCCTTCAATCAGGTTGTTGCCGCACGCCGTTTCCAGCGTGCAGGTGGCGCTGCAACCGTCGCCGTTCTTGACGTTGGCGTCGTCGCACTGCTCGCCCAGCGCGGGTTGGCGGGTGCCGTCGCCGCAGCGTTCGGTCTTGCACACCGAGCTGCAGCCGTCGCCAGACGAGTTGTTTCCGTCGTCGCACTGCTCGACGCCCTCGACCGCCCCGTTGCCGCAATACGTCTCGGACTTGCAGCTCTTCGAGCAGCCGTCGCCGCTCTGGGTGTTGCCGTCGTCGCAGACTTCGTTCGCGTCCACGACCCCGTCGCCGCAGACTTCGCGCGTGCAATCGGCCCGGCAGCCGTCGCCGGACGATTGGTTACCGTCGTCGCACTGTTCGGTGCCCTCCAGCTTCTTGTTGCCGCAGGCCGGCGGCTCCACTTTGCAGGTGGCGCTACAGCCGTCGCCCGAGACCTTGTTGCCGTCGTCGCACTCTTCGCCGAGAGCGCTATGCAGCGCGCCGTCACCGCAAATTTCGGTCCTGCAGGTGGCGCTACAGCCGTCGCCGCTGACGTTGCCGCCGTCGTCGCATTGCTCGGTCTGTTGTTTGACGTTGTCACCACAGAACTCGAAGCGGCATAGGTTCGAGCAGCCGTCGCCGGCGGTGGCGTTGCCGTCGTCGCATTGCTCGGCGCCTTCGCGCACGCCGTTGCCGCACACCACCTCCGTCTGGCAGGTGGCGCTGCAGCCGTCGCCCGAGACTTTGTTGCCGTCGTCACACTGCTCGGTGCCTTCCAAGGCGCCGTTTCCGCACACGATTTCGAGCTTGCAAGTGGCGCTACAGCCGTCGCCGCTGGTCTTGTTCTTGTCGTCGCACTGTTCGCCCAGCGCGCTTTGGGTCAGGCCGTCGCCACAGAACTCGGTCTTGCAGCTGGCGCTGCAGCCGTCGCCCGACACGTTGTTCTTGTCGTCGCACTGCTCGACGCCTTCGATCGTGCCGTTGCCGCAGAAGGTCTCCAGGCTGCAGGTGTTGGAGCAGCCGTCGCCGCTGGTGGTGTTACCGTCGTCGCACTCTTCGCTCAGGCCGAGCTGGGTGCTGCCGTCGCCGCAATACTCGGTCTTGCAGGTGGCGCTGCAGCCGTCGCCGCTGGTCTTGCCACCGTCGTCGCACTGCTCGCCGGCTTCCAGCTTGCCGTTGCCGCAGATGGTTTCCCGCTGGCAGGTGGCGGAGCAGCCGTCGCCGCTGGTGGTGCCGCCGTCGTCGCATTCCTCGCCGCGCAGGGCTTGGGTGATGCCGTCGCCGCAGGTTTCGGTGGCGCAGCCGGCGCTGCAACCGTCACCCGATACGGTGTTGCTGTCGTCGCACTGCTCGGCGCCCTCCTTTACGCCGTTGCCGCAAACCGACTCGAACGCGCAGGTCTTGCTGCAGCCGTCGCCGGAGATGGCGTTGCCGTCGTCGCACTGCTCGTTGGTTTGTTTGACGCCGTCGCCACAGCGCTCGCTGGTGCAGATGGACGAGCAGCCGTCGTTGTTGATCTTGTTGCCGTCGTCACATTGCTCGGCACCCTCGCGCACGTTGTTGCCGCAGGTGGTCTCGAGCTTGCAAGTGGCGCTGCAGCCGTCCAACGATTTGGTGTTGCCGTCGTCGCACTGCTCGCCCAGGGCGGCTTGCGGTACGCCGTCGCCGCATTGCTCCGTTTTGCACAACGAGCTGCAGCCGTCGCCGCTCTGGGTGTTGTGGTCGTCACACTGCTCGGCGCCTTCCTTCACGCCGTTGCCGCAGGTTGCCTCGTAGCGGCAGGTGTTGGAGCAGCCGTCACCGCTCTGGGTGTTGCCGTCGTCGCACTGCTCGCCGAAGGCGGCGTTGATCGCGCCGTCGCCGCACTTGGGCGCTCTCACGCAGCCGGTCGCGCAGCCCAGGCTGCCGTAGGCGGCGTTGTTGACGCCGTCGTCGCAGATTTCGGGGCCATTCTTCTGGCCGTCGCCGCAGTATGGGCCCTGCCCGCAGTCGCTGCCGCAACCGCCGTAGGTGCCGTTGGCGGCGCCGGCGTCGCAGGTTTCGCCGAAGGCGGGTTGAACCACGCCGTCACCGCAGCTGGGCGCGGTCACGCAACCGGGTGAGCAGGTGCCGCTGCCGTAGCTGCCCTGGTTGACGCCGTTGTCGCAGACCTCTTGCGGTGACGTCTTGATGCCGTCGCCACAGCGCAGCCCGATGGTGCAGTTCTTTTGACAGGTGCCGTAGCCGTTGGCGTTGGCGGCGCCGTCGTCGCACTGCTCACCACCGACCACGATGCCATCGCCGCAAGTGGCGGTGCACACCGATTTACCCTTGTTGAAGCCACCCAAGGTGAGGACGAAGTTCGACGCGCTGGTGTGCCGCTCGGCGTGAAACAGCGCGATTTCGTAGATGCGATTGGCTTGCAGCTTGTACGTCAGCTCCGGCACCGCCGACAGCGTGACCGAGCCTTGGGTTTGGGGGTGGAGGCCGCCCAGGTCGACGGCCAGGATGCCGTTGACGAACACCCACACGTCGTCGTCGCCCGAGAAGTCGAGCAACTCGCCGCCCTTGTACTCGAACCAGAACTTCAGCTCGCTGGTGAAGCCGAAATTGTGGCCGTTGGAGGCGGTTTCCTGGCCCGTGAACACGAAGCCCTTACCGCTGTTGTCGAACGGAAAGAGCGCGTTGTTCTGGTGCAGGTACGTGTCGGTGGCGCCCTGTTGGGTGAACGTGAGGCGCGTGACGTACGGAATGTTCACGCCCGCGGTGTCGTTGTACCACTGGTTGAAAGCGGCCAGGCTGGTGGTCTGGGCGTTGTACGGGCAGGGGCCGACGATGGCGCCCTGCTGACAAATCCCGGTGTAGACGGGCTTGCCGTCGGCGCCGAGCGCGGCTTTGACCAAGCCCGGCGTGGCACCGCTGCCCGAGAACGTTTCGAAGTCGGGGTGCTTGGTGTTGCCGGCCGTCGGGGCGCGATTGAAGTCGCGGAACGTCACCGGCACGTCCACCGTCGGCGGCAATGTGCCGGTTTGCACCGCGCACGTCCAACCCGGTTCTTTCGTGCAGGTCGAGCTGCAGCCGTCGCCCGAGATGGTGTTGCCGTCGTCGCACTCCTCGGTGCCGCCGGCCAGCAGCATGCCGTCGCCGCAGGCCGAGACGCAGCCGGTGGTGGTGCCGCGCGCCGTACAATTCGGCTCGACTTCGCAGAACGGATTGCAGCCGTCGCCGATGTTGTTGTTGCCGTCGTCGCACTTTTCGCCGAGCTCTTTGACGCCGTCGTTGTCGCAGGCGGTGGCGGCGGCAACGCAGTGGAACTGGTGCGTCACGTCGCTCCAGGAGCAGGCGTAGCCGTCGGCGATGGTGCAGTTGTTGGCGCACGCCGCGCTGGGGCTGGTGGCGTCGAGCAGATCGCGCTCGCACTCCTCGGAGCCGGCCAAGTGGCTGTCGCCGCAGCGCTCGGCCACGCAGCTGGTGTCCGGGAACGGGCAGGTCCAACCCGGATCGACTTGGCAGAAGTCGTTGCAGCCGTCGCCGCCGTCGGCCTGGCACGGGTAGTTTTCGGTGGAGGGTCGAATGGCCACCACCGACTGCGCGGTGCGGTTGGCGTTGGTGAGGCTCCAGCTCATGGTCGTCGCACCGGGCGACGCCACCTGCTTCAAGCCGACCGCTACTTGGGCGCCGCCAGTGTCGGTATCGAGCAGGGTCGTCTGGCTGGCGGTGGGGGTGAAAACCGTGTTTTGGCTACCGCTGGCGACCACGTCGAGCAGCCAGGCGCCCGCGGTTTGCGTGGTGATGCTGGTGGAAATGGTGGCGGTGGTGAGGTTGCCGTTGCTGGCGGTGGCCTCGATCGGCGTCGTTTGGTCGACGTTGTCGAGCTCGATGGCGTCGTAGGCGCCGCCGCCGTCCTGGTCGTCGATGGTGAAGACCAGGTTGTAGGTGCCGGGGGCCGGTAGGCTGGCTTCTTTGAGATAGTAGACGTAGGCGCGCACGGTCGTGCCGGTGCCACCGGTGCTGGCGTTGCCGGGAGTTGCCAGCGCCGCCGTCATCGGCGCGCCGTTGAACGTGACGCCGGTGACGTGGCCCTGCGCCGAAGCGTTGTCCTCGAGCCCGGCGGTGGCGATGAGCAAGCGCTTCTTGCCGGTGCTGACCAGGGTGACGGTGCGGGTGATGGTGGTGGTCGTGTTGTTGGTGCTGGCCACCGCGTCCGCCGTCCACAGGCTGAGGTCCTCCAGCTGGGTGCCGCACGTGCTGTCATCGGAGCAGGCGACGCCATTGTTCGGGCCGCCGAAGCACATCAAGTCGCCGCCCAGGGTGTTACCGTCGTCGCACTCTTCGCCGACGCTGAGCACGCCGTCGCCGCAGACGAGCGGCGCGTAGATGCAGGGCGAGCCAGGCGTGGGGCAGTAGTAGTCCTGGCCGATGGTCTTGCAGTCCGCCGAGCAGCCGTCGCCGCCGACCTTGTTGCCGTCGTCGCATACCTCGCCCGCGCTTTGCTTGCCGTCGCCGCAGGCGGGCAGCTTCTCGCAGGGTAGGCCCACGGTGCGGCAGAAATAGCCGCTTTCCACGGCGCAAGCCGCCGAGCAACCGTCGCTGCCGACCTTGTTGCCGTCGTCGCAGCTCTCTCCGCCGGTGACCTTGGAGTCGCCGCAGACCACGGTCGACACGCAGGCTCCGCCCGCGGGCGGGCAGTCGTAGTTCGCTTCGACCGTCGAGCAATTCGCCGAGCAGCCGTCACCGCTCGCGGTGTTGCCGTCGTCGCAGTTCTCGTTGGCCGACTTCGAGCCGTCGCCGCATTTTTCACAAGGCTGTCCCGGGAACGGGCACGACCAGCCGCCGGTCTCCAGCTTGCAGGTGGCCGAGCAGCCGTCGAGGCTTACGGTGTTGCCGTCGTCGCATTGCTCGCTGCTCTCCTTGGCGCCGTTGCCGCACTCCTGGCAGAGCTGACCCGCCGTCGGGCACGAGAAGTGCGTCTCGACCGCGGTGCAGGTCGCGTTACAGCCGTCGCCCGCTTGGCGATTGCCGTCGTCGCAGACTTCGCCGGCGGCGGCTTGCACCACGCCGTCCCCGCACTCGTAGCAAACGTTGGCCACGCAGGTGAAGCCGGGCTCGGCGCCGCTGCAGTCCGAACGGCAGCCGTCACCGTCGACGGTGTTGCCGTCGTCGCAGGCCTCGGGCGCTTTGAGCGTGCCGTTGCCGCATTTTTCGCACTTTCCGCCGCTCGCCGGGCAGGTGTAGTGGGGGTCGATGCCGGTGCAGGTGGCGTTGCAACCGTCGCCGGGGGTGCGGTTGCCGTCGTCGCAGCTTTCGTTCGGGTCGACGCTGCCGTCGCCGCACTTTTCGCAGGGGGCGTCTTGCACCGGGCAGGCCCAGCCGCCCGACTCGACCTGGCACGTGGTGCTGCAGCCGTCGCCACTGACCTTGTTGCCGTCGTCGCAGGTCTCGGGGGCGACCTTGATGCCGTTGCCGCACTCTTCACACAGGGCGCCGGGGGTGGAGCAGGTGAACCCGGCTTCGATGGTCTTGCAGTTGGCCGCGCAACCGTCGCCACCTTGGCTATTGCCGTCGTCGCAAACCTCGTTGCCGCCGACGCTCGCACCCTGAACGACGCCGTCGCCGCACTTGAAACAAGCCGTGCCTTGGGTCGGGCAGCTGTAGCCCGTTTCGACGGCGCTGCAGTCGTAGCGGCAGCCATCGCCATTGACGGCGTTGCCGTCGTCACAAGCTTCCGGGGACTCCACCACGCCATTGCCGCATTGGACGCACTTGGCGCCCGCGGTCGGACACTGGAAGCCGCTCTCGATCGCGGTGCAGGTGGCGTTGCAGCCGTCGTTGCCGACTTTGTTGCCGTCGTCGCAAACCTCGACCTGCTCGACCACGCCATTGCCGCACTTGGCGCAGGCAAGACCGGCGACCGGGCAAACCCAGCCGCCTGACTCGATGGCGCAGCTGGCGGAGCAGCCGTCGCCGGCAGCCTTGTTGCCGTCGTCACAAACCTCGCTGCCTTCGCGGATTCCGTTGCCGCATTCGTAGCAGGCCGCCCCCGCGACCTCGCAGCGGAAGCCGCTTTCGACGCTGCTGCAATTGGCCGCGCAACCGTCGCCGCCGACTTTGTTGCCGTCGTCGCACTTCTCGCCCGGGCCTTCCAAGACGCCGTTGCCGCAGCTGGTGCAGGCGCCGCCGCCCGCCGGACAAGAGAAGCCGCCCTCGACGACTTTGCAGTCCCAGCTGCAGCCGTCGCCCGAAAGATTGTTCGAGTCGTCACAGGTCTCGGGTGCGGTCACCTTGCCGTCGCCGCACAGCACGCAAGCCTTGTTGGGCGTGGGGCAGGCGTAGCTCGGCTCGATCGTGGAGCAGTCGGCGGTGCAGCCGTCACTGTCGGCCGTGTTGCCGTCGTCGCAAATCTCGTTCGGCTCCAAAATGCCGTTGCCGCACTTGCCGCACGGTTGCCCCGGCACGGGACAGACCCAGCCCGTTTCCAGGGTGCAGGTGCCGCTACATCCGTCGCTGGCGGTGAGGTTGCCGTCGTCGCAGGCCTCGCTCGTCTCTTTCACGCCGTTGCCGCAGCGGTCGCACGGGGCGCCCGGGGTGGCGCAAGTGAACGGAAACCCTTCGGTTTTGCAGGTGGCGCTGCAGCCGTCCAGGTTGAGCAGGTTGGCGTCGTCGCACTGCTCGCCGGCGTCGACGACGCCGTTGCCGCAGCGCGTGCAGTTACCGCCGCCGGGCGGGCACTTGAAGCCGGGCTCCTCCAGCAGACAATCGTTACGGCAGCCGTCGAAGCTGACGTTGTTGCCGTCGTCGCACACTTCGGACGAGTCGATCTTGCCGTCACCGCAGTGCTGACAGGCGACGCCCGGCTGCACGCAGGTGAACCAAGGCTCGACGGCCGAGCAGGTGGCGTTGCAGCCGTCGCCGCCCACGTAGTTGCCGTCGTCGCAGGTCTCGTTCGCGTCGATCACGCCGTCGCCACAGCGCTCGCACAGTTGGCCGGCGACGTGACAAGCGTAGCCCGGCTCCACGACGCAGTTGGCGCTGCAGCCGTCGTTGTCGTTCGTGCCGCCGTCGTCGCAGGCTTCGCTGCTCTCTTTGACGCCGTTGCCGCACTCTTCGCAGGCGGTGCCGGGGGTAGGGCAGTTGAAGCCGGGCTCTTCGGCGGTGCAGGTGGCCACGCAACCGTCGGCGTCCAGCTGGTTGCCGTCGTCGCACACCTCGGCGCCTTCCAGCACGCCGTTGCCGCATTTGGAGCAATTTTTGCCCTGAACGCAGGTGTAGCCGGGCTCGATGGCGTCGCAGTCGTAGCGGCAGCCGTCGCCGTTCTGGCGGTTGCCGTCGTCGCACGTCTCGTGCGCTTCGACCACGCCGTTGCCGCATTCTTCGCACACGCCCTGGCCGAAGCACTGAAAGCCCGGATCCTTACCGGTGCAGGTGGCGTTGCAGCCGTCACCGTCCACGGCGTTGCCGTCGTCGCAGGTCTCGTTGTCTTCGACGGTGCCGTTGCCGCAAAAGCCGCAAGGTTGACCCGGCACGGGGCAGGCCCAGCCCACTTCGACCGCGGTGCAGTCTGCGGAGCAGCCGTCCTGGTCGACGTCGTTGCCGTCGTCGCAGGTCTCGGTGCTCTCGACCACGCCGTTGCCGCACTCTTCGCACAGGGCGCCGGCGACCGGGCAGTTGAAGCCCGGCTCCTCGGCGCTGCAGCTGGCGTTGCAGCCGTCGGCGCTGAGCACGTTGCCGTCGTCGCACACCTCGTTGCCTTCCAGCTTGCCGTTGCCGCACTTGGCGCACGAGCCGCTCGAGCAGTCCCAGCCGTCTTCGATGGCGTCGCAGTCGAAGCGACAGCCGTCACCGGAGACGCTGTTACCGTCGTCGCAGGCTTCGTGGGCGTCGATCTTGCCGTTGCCGCACAGCTCGCACGCCGCGCCAGGGTTGCTGCAATCGTAGTTGGGGTCGATGGCTTCGCAGCTCGCCGAGCAGCCATCGCCGTCGATGGTGTTGCCGTCGTCGCAAGCTTCGCCGGCCTCGACGATACCGTTGCCGCATTGAGCGCACGCCTCGCCCGGCGTGCGACAGGTGTAGCCGGCTTCGACGTGACAGTTTGCGTCGCAGCCGTCGCCGGCGTCACGAGCGCCGTCGTCGCACTCTTCCTCGCCTTCCAAGATGCCGTTGCCGCACTCGTAGCAAGTGGCACCCAGCGCGTCGCAGCTGAAGCCGTCTTCGACTTGGCACTGCGCGTCGCAGCCGTCACCGGGATCGTTGTTGCCGTCGTCGCATACTTCGCCGTCGTCGATCACCAAGTCGCCGCACTTGGGACCGGTGGCCGTGCCGCTGCCGCCTTCACCGTCGTTGCCACCGAGGTCGAGATCGATGCTGGGATCTCCGCCGACGGCTTGCTCGCTGCCGCCGACATTGTTCGAGCCGTCAGTTTGGCCACGGCCATGATTGACGGTCGGATTTCCGCCGCAAGCTGCGAAAACCAGGGCGACCAAGCAAACCCACACGCCAGAGCGGATTGAGACCATGCGATTGCGTTGCCTTGAAGTTGGCCGGGACGACGACCGACCGATCTCAAAGAGTCGCTTGAATTCACGCGCTTCCGCAAGCCCGCAATGCAACCGAATTGCAGTTCGTCATTCGTCGGCGCAGCGCATGGCTTTCCGCGAGCAGCGAGCGCACGCGAGTCGAAGCCAATGTGGGCGCGCCGGCCCTTCAGTAGGAGTGGGTGGGCGCACCGCTACGAACGCGCGCCGTTGCTCGGTATTTTGAGTCGCGAGCTAGCGCTTGGCCGCGCTCGGCTTGCCGCTGCTCAGGAAGGGTGACCGCGCCGATTTTTTCACGGGCTTGCTCGAAGCGGCTTTGCTGGGAGCGTGCGCGGCGACGGGAGCGGCGGCGACAGGAGCGGCGGGAGTTTCGGCTAGCGCGGGCGTCGAGGGCGGCGCTTCGGCGGCGAGGGCCGGAGTCTGCGCGGGCACGATACTCACGACTGGCACCGGTGCTGCTAGTGCGCTCTGCATGGCGTGCTGGCGCCACGTGAAGCTTGCGACTCCGAGCAGTGTGAACGCAACGAGCCCCGCCATGGTGTAGGTGACTAGGCGCACGAAACGTTTGCGCCGGCCGTCCGAGCCGCTGGGGGCGATGACCGCTTGCGACGGGCTACGCGGCTTTTCGACCGCGCCGGCTTCGCCAACCTTCCGAAACCATTCACTTGAGGTGTTTGCGTCGGCAAGTTGGGGAGCGGTCATGGCAAAGGAAATAGTCACCGCGCAGCGTCAGAGCAGGCAGCTTGCGACGGCCTTTGCCTCCCGCGCGCGGGTCGAGCCGGCGCCGACTAGCGCAAGGTGAGCATCGCAATTTCGGGTGGAACCAAAAACCGCACCGGCAGCACGCTCGTGCCCACGCCGCTCGTCACGTAGAGGTGGCGGCCGTTCTCGACGACGTGGCCATAAGCGTAGCGTTCGCCGAACTTGGAGGGCACCACGCGGCGCCCGAGCAGTGGCAACCACACTTGCCCACCGTGGGTGTGCCCGGCCAATGTCAGCGTCGGCGACAGGCCCAGACGAGGAAACGTTTCGAAGACGTCGGGCTCGTGCACCAGCAACAGGGTAGGCGCGCCTGCGGGCAGCCCTGCTAGTGCGGCTGCGGGATCCGAGGGGCGCGTGATCTGATCGGCGAGGCCGACCACGAAAAAACTCTGGCCGGCTCGCTCGAGGCGTTGGGAGCTTTCTTCGAGCACCTTGATGCCGCTGGCTTCGAACGCCTGGCGTGTTTTTTCGCCGTCGTTCCACCAATCGTGATTGCCCAGCACCGCGAACACCCCGAGCGGCGCGCGCAGCGGTGCCAAGCCGTGCGCAATCTCCTCGGGTGCCACGAACACGCCGCCCGGAACGTCGTTGATTTGATAGTCGCCGGCCAGCAGCACCAGATCGGGCTTCTCGGCGTTGGTGCGCTCGACCAGCCTCGACAGGGCCGCCAGATCCCAGAACGGTGAGCCCACGTGCAGATCCGACAGCAGCGCCACCTTCAGCCCGGAAAGCTCGCGTGGCCAGCCTGGCAGTCGAAGCTCGGCGCGCGTGACGACCAGTCGCTGTGGCTCGAGCCAGAAGCCCCAGGCCAGGCCCATCGCCAAGCCGACCAGGGTCATGAGCAAGATGCGTTGCCACGCGCCCGCGGCGGGCCAGGGCCAGGGTTTGCGAGCGGAGGATGACGAAGCCAAGGGCGATGGTCCGGCGCGTACCGGCTCGGAGGGCGACAGTACGCTATGAACGCAGTGGCGGCGATAACTGTTCCCGATGCCAGCGCGGGCCGGGGCGCGTCGCGGTACGCGCCTCGGGCGGGGCCACGGACGCGCTTTGCTCCATGCTACCGCCGTGGCCCCGCGTCGAGCGCGCCGCTATGGGGCTTTCGCCTGGGCCGCCGCGCTGTCTTCGCAATTGGCCAGCGCCGCGGCCGTTGCGCCCACGCTGATCGCCGACCCGATGAACACCAAAATAGCGGGGATGTCGCCGACGACGGTGGGGCTGCCGATGATCACGCCGCCCGTGGCGCGCACGAGATTGCCGGCGGCGGCCGCCAAAGCCGCCTTCTCGGGCAAGCACGGGGGCAACGCCGATGGTGGGTTCTTGTTCACCAGCGTCGTGGCGCCGGAAGGATGTGCCGGCGGCGGGCTAGAGACCGTCGCTGGCGCCGCGCTGCACACGTCTTGCGCTGGATCGTACACACTCGAATTGATGCCCGTTGACTGAATGGGTTCTGGCACGCTCTACACCCCCTGATGGGACTGGATTCGAGCCCGGCAGTCGCATACCGCCGGCTCACGTGCTCACCCGTCGGTCGAGGTCACGGGTAGGTTGCTAAAAAAATCAGCTGGGCGTCACGACAGAATGCCGGCCCACCAGCACCGAGCAAGGCGCGTGCTCGATGACCCGAGCCGCGGTGCTGCCGAGCACGATACGTGAAAAACCGCGGCGACCGTGGGTACCGACCACGATCAAGCCGGACGGCAGCGACTCTGCCAGCGCCAGCGTTTCCTTCAGCGGGTCGTCGCTGGCGATGACGACCTCTCCAGTGACGTCGAGCCGCTTCAACGCGTCACGGATGATCTGATGCGCCAGCTCGCGGCGCGCGGCCAGAGTCTCGGGGGTGTCGAGCGCCGGCAAGGCGCCCAGCAGGCCCATCGCCGCGTCTCCCTCGCGTGGGGACTCCATGGAATGCAGCACGACAAGCCTGCGCCCCGTGCGCTTGGCTTCGGCGGCGGCTAGCTCGATGGCCGGCAACGCCGGATCGGTGAGATCGGTTGCGGCCAGAATGGCGCCTTCGCGCTCCGGGCGCGCCACCAGCACCGAACAGTGCGCGGCCCTCACGACTTGATCGGCGACGCTGCCCAGCAGCATTCGCTTCAGGCCGGTGCGGCCGTGGGTGCCGACGCAAATCAACTCGGCTTGCCAGAGCTCGGCGCGCCGCAAGATTTGGTCGTAGTCCGAGCCGAGCTCGACGAACACCTCGGGTTGCGGATCGAGCTTTGGCACCAAGCGTTCCAGCTGACCGAGCAACGCATCGACGATGCGCGGTTGAGCTGCCAGCTGCTGGTTCAAGTCCACTTCGTATTGCTGCGCGAGTAGCGCATGCGTTCCGAGCTCGGGCATCACGTGGCACAAAGCGATCCGGCCGCCGGCCGCTCGTTCCACGCCGTGCCGCACGGCTTCGTCGGAGGCAGTGCTCAAATCGGAGGCGATCAAGACGCGCATGTCGCTCAGTTAAGCAGTATCGCCGCCGACGTCTAGGCCTGCGCGCCCCATGGCTCGGTCGTCAGCTCGGGCGAACGCGGGATGCTTGTCGGCCCGGCGGGCTGGGCCTACGGTCGGTCATGGCGTTGCAGACGGCAGTGGTGCTTTTCGGGCGGCTCATTTCGCCCGAGAGCATTGCATCGGCGCTCGCTGCAAATTTCCCCGTGGCGGAGCGGATCGCTGGGCCGGGCGAGGCATATTGGCAGTCCGGCGACGGCACGCTGGAGGTGGCAGCGAGCGCGCAACATTCGGGTCGTGTCGAGGTCCAGCTCTTTCATCGCTGCTGGCCGGATGCCATGGGTGATCCGGACCATGACCCGGAGCTGTTCGCCGCCTGGAGCCGGCACCAGTTCGGCCTGTTGACCTTCCCCTACGGTTTGGCTCGCGCGGCAGCCCAGCCGCAAGCGCCGAGCCCCGAGCACGTGGCGTTCGTGATGTTGAGCTGGTCGTCCGCGTCGTCCGAAAGTGAAAAAGCGCCAAGCGATCCCGGCGGGCGCAGCGTTCTGTCGGAGCTGTCCGAGCTTTCGCGCGTGGCGGCGGTGGTGTGCGGCATTCCGGGCGCGCTCGCGTGGTTCTCGCCCAACGGCGAGGTGTTGCTCGAAGCGGCAGTGGCGCGCGCCAAGTTGCAGCAGCAGTCAGCCGGTCAGCTCGTGCCCGAGCTGTGGATTTCGACGCGCGTCGTGCCGGCGGGGAATCACCTGCTGGTCGAGACCTTGGGTATGGGCGCGCTCGGTGATCCACCGCTGACCGCTTACGATCATCAAGTGCTGTTGCCCGATTTGGGTCTGGACATGGACCTGGTCGTGCGATTCTTGCGCGAAATCAGCGGCGCGGTGCGAATGTCGGGCAGCGCCGAAATTCCGACCGAGACGCTGCTGGGACCGGGTGGCCGTTGGTCTCCCGAGCCCGCCGTGCGCGACAACCCGCCGCACCGTGAGGTAGTGCGGTGGGTGCACGACTCGACCGCCGTGAGCGACGTCTCCGTCGTCGAATTGCCGGAGGACGAAGCGCAGCGTTGGGCCGAGCACCTGCACCAACACCTGGGCGGTGAAGCGACCGTGTTTCACGAGCTGCTCTCCGACACGATTCACTTGGACGTGTTGGTGTACGCCGCCACCGACGAGCGCCCCTATCACGTGCTGGTCACGCAGGGCATGAGCGCGTTGCCGATGACGGTGCCCGAGGGCGCCGAAGACCAGCGCTTTGCGGAGCTGATGCTGGCCTTGCCGCGCGATTGGGAGATCGATGGAGACGTGGCCGACGAGGAGCGTTGGTATTGGCCCATGCGCACGCTCAAGCTCGTCGCGCGCCTTCCGCATTTGCATCAAACGTGGATCGGGCTCGGGCACACCGTGCCCAACGGGCACCCGGCCGAGCCGTACGCCGAAGGGACCAAGCTGTGCTGCGTGATAGCGGCCGTGCCGCTGTCGCTCGCTGAAGGCGCGTGGCGCTGCGAGCTTTCGCCGGGCAAGGTCGTGAGGCTCTACGCGCTCGTCCCGCTGTACGAAGACGAGATGCAGTTCAAGCTCGAGCACGGCTCCGAAGCCCTGTTCGAAAGGCTCGACGAGCGTCAGGTCGACGAGTGCATCGACGTCGACCGTCGCAGCGTGCTGGCCAAGCGTTTCTGGGTGGTTTAGAGCCAGTCCTAAAACCCGGACCGAGCTCGCCAAAGAGGCGCGAGCAGGCCGAGGCGCGACGACGAGGCGTACTGAAGTACGCCGAGGAGGAGCAACGACGGAATGCGACGCGGATCTGCCGGCGGGCGACGGGAGGGATTTAGGATTGGCTCTCAGGCCCGCGGCCCCGCGCCGTACCGCATGAACATGCGGCCGCCTCGCATGAAGAGACGATGGGTTGGTCACGCCGCGTGACCAACGCGTGTCGCGTCTGACCAATAGTCGGTAATTCATGTGATTGCGTTTTGGTGAGTGGCTGTTTACATTCGCGAAAATCGATGTTTGTCGAGGGTAGGGATGGACGGAGATAGCGATTCGCGCTTCTTGGTGACGGCGCAGCTCGAAACGGACCAGCCGCGGGAGACCGTGCGGTTGCAACGGCCGTTGTGGTTGGAGGGAGTTACGTTTTGGACCGTCGCCGACTCGGTCCGTCACTGGGCCATGCACCACGACACGTTCACGGCGTCGCTCTTCACCGGGCCCCACCCGTCGGCGCGCGCGACTTGGCATAGCCGGGGCGAGGCGCGCGTGGTGGCGCCGGGAGGGGTGCAGCTGATGGCTCCCGGCGAAACCCACCGTACGACCGCAGTCTCCGAGCCGGCCTCATTCTTCGTGCTGTGGTGGACGCCCGAAGCCATGAAGGTGGCCGCGCGCGAGCTGGGCGTGTCGGCACCGGTTCAGTTCACGCACGCGCAGCTGGAGCTGCCTTCAGTGACGGCGGCCCTGCGCGGCTTGCACGACGCGGTCAACGCCGGCGACAGTCGCTTGGAAATCGAGCATTTTTACCTGGAAAGCACGGCCCAGCTCCTGCAACACGCCGGCCCCCGCGAGCTCTTGCCGCCGAGAGCGGGGCGGCATCATCCCTCTGTGCGGCGGGCCAAGGAGTTTTTGCACGAGTCCTTCTCTGCCAATGTGTCTTTGGACGATCTGGCGCGCGCCACCAACCTGTCCAAATTCCACCTCGCGCGCTGCTTTCGCGAATGCACCGGTATGGCTCCGCACCAATACCAAAAGCTCTTGCGCTTGCAGGCAGCGCGCCGTTTGCTCGAAATCGGCGAGACGGTACGGAGCGCCGCTTCTACCGCCGGCTTCGCTGACGCTTCGCACTTGACGCGCGCCTTCCGCGAATGGCTAGGCGTGTCTCCTGGCCAGTGGGCGCTCGCGGCAAGCCGCGGCTGAGGCCACCATGCGCGACGTCGAAGCCTTCAGCTGGCCAGCGCGAGCGCGCTGCGGAACGAGCTCGTGACGGCGGGCCAATCGCGCTTGGGCAGCGCCAGACACGCCAGGGCATCGCGCTCGCCGGCGCCGCGGCTGAACAGCGAGGCTGCGCGCTCGGCCAAATCGAGCCGAAACGCGCGCCCACCCAGCACGACGTAGCCCAGCGCCAACCAGGTCTGGTCGGACAAGTGTTGGGGATCGAAGCTGGGGCGCCCGACCGGCGGTAGCTTGGTGCCGGGCTCGAAGGCGCGCACCAGGCTCAGGCGCCGCCCGAGCGCGCTCGTCTCGAGCAGCGGCGGCAAAAAGACGGCGAGCTTGCCCGGTTCGACCACGGTTTCGTTCAGCGTCGCACGGTCGGTGGGGTTGAGGGCGGCAAGCGTGGCCGACAACTCTCGTCTTCCGGCGCTGCCCAGGCCTTGCTCGAGTTGGTAGGCGATCGCGCGCAGCGGTGGGCGCCCGGAGCGGCGTAGCGGCTCGAGCGGCGCCAGTAGCCGGCCGACCACGTCGCGCGCGAAAGCCAGCAAGCGCCTTTGGAGCTGATTGCGCGTACCGGCCGGCGCGTCGTCGAGCGGCGCCAAGCGGATCTCCGGCTGGGTGAGCGAGGCGCCGCGCGATAGCTGCCCGAGCTTCACCCCGCCGGCGCGGATGGCGCCGGTGTCGTCGAGCTCGAACGCTTCGTGGGCGGCGTCGACCAGCTCTTCCCACGTCGAAGGCGGGCTTGGCTCCGGCAGTGGCTCGTGCACCCGGGCGCGCAGCTGGAACAGCCTGGCAAACGGATGATGCGGATCCACCGGAGGGCTCGGCTCCGGCTCGAGCGCGCTGCTACGTGAAGGTCCACGCGAGGCCGCAACCTGAGTCCGGGCGCGGCGCTCGACGAAGCTTGCCACCAGCCCAGCGTGCAGCGCGTCACTCAAGCCGTCCTCCAGCTCGGCCAGCTTGCGACGCCAGGGCTCGGCGTTGGCAACCCAGCCAGCGCGGTTCGCGACGAAGGCCCACGTGCGCAGGCGTGACGTACGCGCCAAAAGTGCGTCGACGTCGCCGTTGCGATCTCCCAGCTCCGCGGTTTGCCGCTGCAGGTAGTCGTCGGACAGCGGCCCCTCGCACAAGAGCAGGTACAGCTCGCGCAACAGGGCCACGTGCACCTCGAACAAGATGTGGCGAAAATCCGGAATTTCGCAGACCCGCCACAGCAGCTCCAGTGCCTCGCCGCGGCGGGCGCGGGCCAGAATCTCGGGCAGCCGCAGCAGCGCCTTCAGCGACGCCACGTCCAGCGCGGTGGGCACCGACGACAGGTGCGCGGCGAGCGGGGGCGCTTCGAGAGCGGCCAGCAAGGCCTCGGGCGAGCCGAAATCGAGCGCCGAGTTGCGGTAACGCACACGCGAAATGGGCTGAAATTGATGCTGCTCGATGCGCTCGGCCAGCTCGGGAGCCAGCTGGACGGGGGCGAGCGTTCCGAAGCTGCCGTCTTGTAGGTAACGCCCCGCGCGTCCCGCGATCTGAGCCAGCTCGGCGTCGCTGAGCGAGCGCGCGTGCTGGCCGTCGAACTTGCGCAGGGACGCGAACGCGACGTGCGACACGTTCAGGTTCAAGCCCATGCCGATGGCGTCGGTCGCCACCAAGTAGTCGACCTCGCCGGCTTGGAACATGGCAACTTGGGCGTTGCGGGCGCGGGGCGAGAGCGCGCCCAGCACCACCGCGGCCCCGCCGCGCACGCGCCGCAGCCGCTCGGCCATCCGGTACAGCTCGGGGATCGAGAAGGCGACGACGGCGCTGCGGGGCGGTAGCTTTTGCAGCTTGCTCGCACCCGCGAATGACAGCGAAGACAGGCGTGGATGGTCTTGGTGTTTCGCGGCCGGCACCAAGCGCTGCATCAGCTCACGCATGCCGGCCGAGCCCATGAACCAGCTCTCCAGGCGGCCGCGCGCGTGCAGCAGGCGGTCCGTGAACACATGACCGCGCTCGTCGTGGGTGGCTAGCTGCACTTCGTCGACGGCCAAAAAGTCGACCTCGCGCGTGAGCGGCATGGCTTCGGTCGTGCACACCCAATAGTCCGGTCGCCGCGGGACACGCTTCTCCTCGCCGGTGATCAGCGCGACCCTATCCTCTCCCACGCGCAGACTCACCTTGTCGTAGACTTCCCGCGCCAGCAACCGCAGCGGCAGGCCGATCATGCCGCTCTCGTGCTCCAGCATGCGCTCCACGGCGCGGTGCGTTTTGCCGGTGTTGGTCGGGCCGAGCAGCGCGACGCTCTGGGTGGCATCCGCAAGCGGCACGCTGCCAGCATGCCTCGCGGAACGCGCCTGGGCCAGCGGATCGCACGCCACACTCCCCGGGCGCGCGCTTCTGCGCTATGACACGTCCGACCCCATGGCCTTGAACGAAGCCCTCCGGCAACGAATCGATGGATTGGTCGCGAGCGATCGCGTCGTGCTCTTCATGAAGGGCTCGCGCCGCGCGCCGCAGTGCGGCTTTTCGGCTCAGGTGGTGGCCATCCTCGACGAGCTTGTGCCCGACTACCAGACGGCAGACGTGCTCTCGTCGGCGGAGCTGCGCGACGGCATCAAGGAGTACTCGCAGTGGCCGACCATTCCGCAGCTGTACATCGACGGTAAATTCGTGGGCGGCTGCGACATCGTCAAGGACTTGAAGGCGTCCGGCGAGCTCGAGCAGCTGCTGGGCGCCGAGGCACCGCCCGTCGCGCCGCCGCGCGTGACCGCCAGCCCCGAAGCCATCGGCGCGTTCAAGGCCGCCATGAGCGAAGGTGATCCCGACGTGCTGCACTTGCAGGTGAGCGTCACGTTCGAGCACGACTTGTTCTTCGGCCCCATCGAGCGCGGAGACGTCGAGGTCGATTTGGGCGGCCTCAAGCTGTACGTCAACCGCTCCAGCCTGGCCCGCGCGCAAGGCGTCCACATCGGCTACATCGACGGGCCGAACGCCGGTTTCAAGATCGACAACCCCAACCAACCCGCGCAGGTCGTCGAGCTTTCGGTGCAAGACGCCAAAGCCATGCTCGACCGCGGGGAGCTGCAGCTGTTCGACGTCCGGCCCGAGAGCGAAGGCGACATGGCACGCATCGCGGCCGGAAAAACGTTGAACGACGAGACCGCCGAGTACCTGCGGACGCTCGACAAGGCGACGCCCATCGCCTTCTATTGCCATCACGGCATGCGCAGCCGCGGCGTCGCGCAGTCGGTCGTGCAAGAAGGCTTTCGCAAAGTTTACAACCTGAAGGGTGGCATCGACGCCTGGTCGCTCGCCATCGATTCGAAGATCCCCCGGTACTGAGCCCCATGTCTTCACACCCGACAGATTTTCAAGGCAACGTGGTCGACGCGCTGCGCGAGGCCATCGAGAGCAAAATCCCCAGCTCCAAAGCCGACGTCAGCGGCGGCGGCGGCCATTTCACCATCGAGGTGGTGTCGCCGGCGTTCGCGGGCCTCGGCATGCTCGAAAGCCAGCGCCTGGTCTACGGTGCCATCGCCCACCTGATGAAGGGCGATTTGGCGCCGGTCCACGCCGTGGACAAATTGAAGACGCGCGTTCCGTAGGTCGCTCAGTCGTCCAGCGAAAGCTCGCTCGGGTGGCGGGCAAACCCCGTCACGAAGCCTAGCGTGTAGCGCGCGTTGATCTCGCCGAGGGCGCAAAATCCGCTATCACCCTCCAGGGTGTAGCGGTAGCCGTCGATGCCGAATGGCCCGAAATAGCCGGCTTGCCCGAGCGCGTGAGCCACGGCTTCGGCGCGCTCGTAGAGCGACGAGCGCTCGCGGTCCGAAAGCTCTTCCGCCAACGCCAAGCGTACGCCTCGAAATGTGCCGCGCTCCGTGACCGTTTGCGCGCAAATACGGCCCAATTCCTGGCGTCCGCTCCGCCAAATGAACCCATGCAAGCTCAGCTCGAAGGTCGGCTGGACCAGCGGCTCGACCAGCAAGCCGTCTCGCTTCAGCGAAGCGTCCACCCAGCTGCCTTGTTTTTCGGTGAGGGGGCCTATTACGCGCAGCTGCCCGCGGCCGGCGAAGCCGAGGGGCCGCTTCAGCAGCCAGCGCCGCGAGTAGTCGCCCAAATGACTCAGCAGCTGCTCGCGCGTGCGCACGTATGCCTGCTGGGGCAAGCCGCCGCCCAGCTCGTGCGCGAAGGCGCGATGGTTCACGCGCCGCAGCACCTCGGCGCTGGGATGCGGCTCTGGCTCCACGCCCAGTCGCCGCAAGCTGGCCAACGCCATCGGCGTCGGGCACCAAGCTCGCCCCACCAGCTCCGACGGCAGCGAGCGCGGCTGCCTTTCGCCGCCGGACGACTCGAGCAGCACGTCGTCTGGACCGAGCAAGGCACGCGAGCTTTTGCCGTGCTCGGCCAGCTGCGCCAAGAGCTTGCGTTGGGGGACATAGCCGGGGCGCCCCCGCGCGAGCTCCAGCTCGGCGTCCAGGTTGAGGATCCAGCCGAATCGCCGTGTCATACCGGTTCGACGCGCGGCAGCGGGCGACCTTTCGGGTCCGGCACGTAAGCGGCGAGTGCTCGCAAAAAGGCCTCCGGCATGCCGGCGCGGCGGCGCGCGTCTTCGGCGATGGGGCGGCCATGCATGACCCAGGGTGACAGGGGAGGGGGCAAGTGTTTCGACCAGTCTTCGAAATCGCAAGCACCCGTCCAGCGAGCGAACCAGCGCGTGGCAAAGCCGACGTGCGCTACCTCCTCGGCCGCGATGCGCTCTTGGATCTGCGCGCCTCGCTCGTCACCCGCCAGCCGGAAGCGCGCCGCGAAGTTGGGTGCATGCTCCAGGTTGGCGGCTTCCAACCCCATGCCCATCACCGCCACGAACTCCACCTTCGAAGCGCAGCTCGGCACTCGCTTCCAAAACCAATCCCGCACGCCAAAGTCACCCAGCTTCGACCCGAGCGCACGAATGTGCTCCGCGTACAGATTCATGTGGCGGATCTCGTCGAGACAAATGGCCAGCAGCCCGCGTCGAAACTCCGGCTCGGCCTCGGGAAACGCCAGAATGGCCCAGCACATCAGCTCGGCGGCTTGCAGCTCGTGGTGCCAAAAAGCGTGCAGCGTTCGCGCGCGGTAGTGCGGCTCGTCTAGGGCTTCTTGTTTGGGGGTTCGCTCCCCGCGGCGCGCTTGGCGCAGCTCGACAGGGCGCCCGGGCGTGTCGAGGCGTAGCGGTGGCGCCGAGGCACGAAAGGCCTTGGGCGGTGTCGGCGGCGTCAGCTTGTGCGAAAGCTCGGTACTGAGCACGTACTGCTCGGCCCACGTTTCGATGTCGGGGGCCGCGTCGCCGGGCGGCGTGGGCTCGGGTGCGTTGGAGGGAGCCAAGGTCACGAGGCGCAGCATAGCGTGCCGGCGAAAACATTCCGGCGGGAGGTTGGAGCGGCCCCGCCTGTTGGCCGGGCAGGTTTACCGTAGTTTTGCTAAGACGGAGGCCCGATGTCCGCCGCCTCTTCCGCTTCGGGTTCCGCGCTTTCACTCAAGATCCACGAGTTCATCTTACCCAGCGGGGAGCTGGCCAGCGTGCTGTTGCAGCGGCAGGGGGAGCGCTTGCTGCTCGTTTCCGACGACGGCGACCTGGAGCTTCCCCCGGGCGCCTTGCGCGCGGTCATGCTGCGCTACGGCGCGCCGTTCGACGAGCAAGCGATGAGCCAAAGCCAAGGCACGTTGGCGCTGGCGGGGGGCGCCAGCTTACGTCACGTGCGGCACCTGGCCGGCTACGACGTGATCGCGCGCGACTACCTGGTGTACGGAGAGCCGGGGCTCGAAGCGGTGTGCGCCATGGCGACCAACGTCGCCGGCGCGCTCCGTTACCTGGGTTTGGCCGCGCGCGACGCGGCCGAGCGGCGCTAGAACGCCGATCAGTTTCAGCTCGCGAAATTCGTTGGCCCAGCAAACGGTTCGCCGCGCTAGCTGAACAGCTCCGACACGGAGCTGCCGTCGTGGATGTGTACGATGGCGGTCGCCAACTGAGGCGCCAGCGACAAGACCTCGATCTTGGGCGACAGCGACGCAGCCGGAATCGGCAAGGTGTTGGTCACGAGCAGCCGTCGCAGCTTGGAGGCTCGGAGCTTCTCGGCGGCTTTACCGGACAGCACCGGGTGCACCACCGCCGCCGAAACCGAGCGCGCGCCGCGCTCGAGCAGGAAATCGGTGGCGTTGAACAGCGTGCCGCCGGTGGCAATTTCGTCGTCGACCAGCAGGCAATCTTTGCCGGCAATGTCGCCGATGACGTGCGCGGGCTTGGCGTTTTCGTCGTCGCCGAAGCGCCGTTTGTCGATCAGCGCCAGCGGCAGCTCCAGGCGTTTGGCAAAGCGCCCGGCGTCTTTGGCTTCGCCCACGTCGGCGGCCACGATCACGGTGTTGGACAGGTCGTCTTTTTTCAAGCGCTCGCACAGGGCGGGCACGCCGGTCAATTGATCGGCGGGGATCGAGAAGAAGCCCTGAATCTGCGGAGAATGCAGATCCATGGTCAAGACGCGGTCGGCGCCCGAGGTCGCCAGTAGATCGGCCATCAGGCGCGCCGAAATCGAAATGCGCGGCTCGTCCTTCTTGTCGCTGCGGGCATACGGAAAGTACGGAATCACGGCCGTCACGCGCTTGGCCGAGGCATGCTTCAAGGCGTCGAGCGTGATCAACAGCTCCACGATGTGCTCCGAGAGGGGCGGGCAAGCCGTCTGCACCACGAACACGTCCTGCTCGCGCACGTTTTCTTCGATGCGAATCTTGAGGTTCTCGTTCGAGAAGCGCTTGGTCGAGGCCCGTCCGAGCGGGATCCCGATTTGGTCACAGATTTCCTGGGCCAAGGTGGGATGCGAGCTGCCGGAGAACACCTTGAGGTTGGTGGACGGGGAGGTCATGGGTGGGCGGAACCTACCACGACCCTGACGCCGTTCCGCTCACCGGAAAGGATTGAAATCGTAGGCGTTCGAGACGCTTTCGCGGGTAGTAAAATAAGCGCGCACCAGGCCCGCCGGGTCGACGGTGAGGGCGCCACTCGGGCTGTGGTCGTCGTGGTCGTCCCAGGACCAAGCCGCGTGCGCCGCGTTCTTGCGGCACAAAAACACGCCCTGACCACACCCGCCCGAAGCGTTGCCCGCGAAGCTGCCGTAGCGCGCGAATAGTCGTGGATTTTCGCGCTGCGCCCACAGCCCGCCGGGCTCGAGCAGGTCGTGCAGTAGGTAGCGCACGCCGCGGTCGTTCGGGCTCTTCGGCACTTCGGCCTGCGTGAGCGATGGATAGTAGACGACCCCTTCGCCGCGAATCGAAAAATAGGGCCAGGCCTTGATGGCATGCGTCTCGGCCTGGGACGCCGTCACGGGGTGCAGCTCACCTTCGAAGGCTTGCAAGCTCAACACGCCGTCGACGTCTTCTCGGCCGGACGTCCAGCGGCTGGACGCCGGGACGTAGGAATAGAAATCGCTGTGCGCCACGCTCACCGCGGCGCGCAGCGCGCCGAAGCGCGAGCCGTCCCGCGCGATCGCGAACATCACGCCTTCCGAATCATTCTCGTGCTCGGTTTCGAAGAAGGTGCTCGACCAATCGCGCGGGTGGAAGAACTGATAAGTGATGAACCAGTGGCTCGGCGTTTCGGTGACCGAGTAGTAGGCGTGCGCGGCCAGGGGGAAGCGCGCGTCGCCAGCGTGGTCCCAGTTGTTGCTGGCGTCGTCGTCACCGTCGAAGTCGACGCTGGTGATGTAGTCGGCGGCTCCGCCCAGCGCGTGACTGCCGCGCCGGTGCACCTCTTGTTGGTGAATGGGCGCGTAGCGCAGGGCCAGCGCCGCGCGAAAGCTCGCATCGCGCGCGCTCGAGGCGTGCGCGTTCGTCGCGCCGAGCGTCAGCCCGAGCAGCGTCCCGAAACCAAATAGCGCGAGCCTGAGCCAGCCCATCAACGTGAGTGCTTCGACAAACGCCCACGATATCAGACCTATAAGGCCCTGAAATGGCTCGTGTCGCGTGCGACATGTCGCAGTATGTGAGTCTGGCGTTGCTTTGCGCGAGAAGGAGCGTAGCGTTCTCTAGTAAGCGCTTGGCTTCGGGTTCTGCGCCTTGTCTTGTGGAGTCGTTTCCCCAACTGGTTCAACGAGTCTCGAGAAAGAGGGTGTGCGAGATGGTCGACCGAAAGAAGGCAATCAAGCGTCGCGACGCGACCGGGCACTTGGACGCCGAATACGAGCGAAAATTGCGGGCTTCTTCGCAAGCGCCGCGTGACGAAGACATGGCGTTCTTGACCGGGTTTCGCACCGGCGAGCCCTTGGCCGAGGAGCTCGGTGAAGCTTTCCTGCAGTCCGCGACCTCGGGCGAGGAGAGCGAAGCGGAGCGCCGCGAGCGCATTTTGCCGGAAGAGGACGGCGGCCCCTTCGTGCGTACCCGGGCCAGCCAAGAGTTTGCCTACGACTTCGACGAATCGAACATCGCCGAAGCAACCCGCGAGCCCTTGCCGAAGACGTCACTCGCCGACCCCTAGCCCGCCCGGCGCCCCGTCGTCGAGTCGGCCAAGCCCGTGCCTTTAGAAGCGCCGATTGGAGCGTGGACGCCCCGCGTTCCCGTCCACGCTCGCGATCTTTCGGCGTTTTGCCGGAGCCGTGCCGCATTTTCCGCTGCTTTCTGCTTTGGAAGGAAGCCTGGGCGAAGCCCGCTTCGAGCGCTAGGCTCCCGCCGCTTTCGCCCGCGGCGGCCGCGCGCGCCCGCTTGATCCTTCCCCATGATCGCTATCTCTGATTTATCGAAATCCTTCGGCGCACGCACGCTGTTCGAAGGCGTGACGCACAAGCTCGTCAAGGGCTCGCGCTACGGCCTCGTTGGCGCCAACGGCTCCGGCAAAACGACGTTCATGAAGATCTTGTGCGGAGACGAGCCGCCTACGGGCGGCCAAGTCATCTGGCCCAAGGATGCGCGGGTGGGCGTGCTGCGGCAGGACCGTTTTCTGAGCGACGCCGAGCCAATCTTGAGAGTGGCCATGGCTGGCGACGAGCTGGTGACGCGCGCGCTGGCCGAGCAAGCGCGGCTCGGCGAAGCGGCGCTGCCCGACGCGGCGCGCATGGCCGAGCTCGAAGATCAGATCGCGGCTCACGACGGCTATACGCTCGAGGCGCGCGCCAGCCACATCCTCGAAGGCCTGGGCATTCCGGTGGCCGTGCACCGTCAGCCGCTCGGCACGCTCTCGGGCGGCTTCAAGCTGCGCGTCTTGCTCGCTCAGGTGTTGATCGGCGGACCCGACGTGGTGCTGTTGGACGAGCCGACGAACCACTTGGACATCTTGTCCATCCGCTGGCTCGAAAAGTTCTTGGCACAGTACCGCGGCTGCGCGCTGGTCATCTCGCACGATCAGCGCTTCCTCGACAACGTGGCCACGCACATCCTCGACGTCGACTACGGCACGATCGAGATCTACCCCGGCAACTACTCGCATTTCGTGATCGAAAAAGCCGAGGTACGGGCCCGCAAAGAAGCCGAGGTCGCGCGCGCTGAAGCGACCATCGCCGAAAAGCGCGCGTGGGTCGAACGCTTCGGTGCCAAGGCTACCAAGGCTCGCCAAGCCCAGAGCCGGCTGAAGCAGATCGAGAAAATCGAGGTCGAAGAGCTGGAGACGAGCACGCGCCGCACGCCCATGTTCAAGTTCGACCCGGAGCGGCCGAGCGGAAAAGAAGTGCTGACCCTCGACGGCATCGTCAAGTCGTTCGGACCGAAGCGGGTGTTGTCGGGGGTTTCGTTGGTGCTGCGGCGCGGCGAGCGCGTCGCCATCATCGGCCCGAACGGCCTCGGCAAATCGACCTTACTGAAGATCGCGACCGCCAACTTGCAGCAGGACGCCGGCAGCGTGGCTTGGGGCCACGAAACGCGCGTCGGCTATTTCCCGCAAGATCACCACGAGGTGTTGCCCGACGGCGCGGCCAAGCCCTTGCAGATCATCTGGGATACGATCCCGGCGGAAGGCACCAGCACCGTTCGCGGGCACCTAGGGCGGATGTTGTTCTCGGGTGAAGACGTGAACAAGCCGGTCTCGGCGCTGTCCGGTGGCGAGGCGGCGCGCCTGGTTTTTTGCCGCATCATGGTGCAAAAGCCGAACGTGCTCGTGCTGGACGAGCCGACCAACCACCTCGATCTAGAAGCCATCGACGCCCTGGTGCGCGCGCTCGGCAGCTTCGAAGGCACGGTGCTGTTCGTGTCGCACGATCGCGCCTTCGTCTCGGCGCTGGCGACGCGCATTCTGGAAGTGACCGAGCAAGGCTTTCGCGACTTTCCCGGCACCTACGCGGAGTACCTGGCGCGCTGCGGCGACGACCACCTGGATGCCGAAGCCGCCGTGTTGCGGGCGAAGCGCGACAAGGTGGCGGAGGTCGCGCCGGTGGCCAACACGCTGTCGTGGGAAGAACAGAAGCGCCGCAACAACCGCAAAAAGCAGCTTCCCGCTCAGCGCGACGAGGCGCTGGCGGCGATTGAGCGCGCGGAAAAGCGCAAGGCGGCCATCGCCGCCATGTGGTGCGAGCCCGGATTCTACGAACGAACCAGCAAGGCGGACGTGGTGGCGCTGGAGCGCGAGGAGCGCGCGCTCGGCACCGAGATTGACCAGCTGGTTGCCCGGTGGGAAGCGCTCGAGGCCGAGCTTGCCAATCTGGAGGCAGGGTGAGCGCGCCCGTCCCGTTCGTGCTCGTCACCTCCAACGTCAACAAATGGCGTGAGGCCGAGCGCATCTTGGGCGTCGCCATCGAGCGCGTGGAGCTCGACCTGGAAGAGCTGCAAGCCGAGAGCGTGCGCGCGGTGGCGCTGGCCAAAGCCGAGATTGCTTTTCAAAAGCTGGGCCGCCCCGTGATCGTCGAAGACGCCGGGGTGGAGCTGGTCGCGCTGGGCGGCTTCCCCGGACCTTTCATCAAATACTGGGAGAAGCTGGGCGGGCTTTCGTCCATTTGCCGCGCCGCCGACGGCTTGCAAGATCGCCGTGTACGCGCGGTGTGCGCGCTCGGCATCTGCTCCGAGCGCGGCGCCGAAGCGGTGGAGGGCGTGGCCAACGGCACTCTGTCGCTCGAGCCGCGCGGCTCGAACGGCTTCGGTTGGGACGCCATCTTCATTCCGGAGGGTGATACGAGGACCTTCGGTGAGATGAGCTCGGCCGAAAAAGACGCGCGCTCACACCGGCGTAAAGCCTGGGAGCTGTTGCGCAAAAAGCTGTAGCCGCCCTTGCTGGCGGGCCAACGACGTGCGCTATCGTGCTAATCTGCCGTTCGCATGTTGCACCGCGAGCCTCACGCAAGTGGGCCCTTCTACGCCCTCGGGCTGACCTTGCCGCTACTGACGGCGCTAGCGTGCTCCAACCCGGCGTCGCTGAATTCTCCGGCCGTGCCAGGGGGCGGTAGTGGGGGCGTGGTGAACGCCTCGGCCGGCTCGGCGGGCAGCGCGGCCGCGGTTGCCGGCACATCCGCGGCTCCTCAAGGCGGTAGCGGGCAGGCTGGTAGCAGCGCTGCGGCGGGGCAACCCGGCTCGGGTGGAGTCACCGGTATGGCGGGGCAAGCCAACGGCGGTGCGGGGCAGGCGGGCTCGGCCCAGGGCGGTTCGGCCGCAGGCGGCTCTGCCAATACGGGCGTTGCGCCGGTGATCGCGGCGGGGGTCCGCTGGTTCGGTCGCGTCGATGTCAGCGCTGCCAACGCCATCAAGTTTGCCTGGTCCGGCACGGGTTTCGTCGGCTCGTTCACGGGGCCCGTGGTTTCGGCCAAGCTCAGCACGCAGGGCAGCGGCGATATCTATTTCCAGCCCGTCATCGACGGCAAACCGGGCACGCGCTTTCCAGTGGCCGGCGCGGAGAAGACGTACGAGGTTGCTGCCAACCTGAGCGCGGGCGCCCACGAAATTGCCCTGTATCGCGAATCCGAGGGCAAGGGGCTGCCCTACAGCGTGTTCAGCGGCTTTGCCGCCGGCACGCCCGGCACGCCGCCCGCGTTCTCCGGTCGGCTGATCGAGGTCATCGGCGACTCGATCAGCGCGGGCTTCGGCAACCTGGGTACTGAACAGCATCCGAACGGCGGCCAAGATCCGAGCGGTGGCTGCGTGTTCGAGACGAAGACGGAGTCTGCCTACCAAGCCTACGCTCACGTCGCCGCGCGCGCCGTCAACGCCGACGCCAGCGTGTTGGCCGGCTCCGGTTGGGGCATCTACAGCGACAACAGCGGCAGCACCCAGAACGTCATGCCGGCCTTGTTCGCGAACACGGTGGGCGAGCAGAAGACGCCCGCGTGGAGCTTTGCCGCCAAGCCGCAAGCGGTGGTCATCAACTTGGGCACGAATGACTCCAGCGCCCACAACCTGACCGCCGACAAATTCAAGCCGGCTTACACGGCGTTCCTGACCACCATCCGCAGCAAGTATCCGGACGCGCTCATTCTCTGCGCCGTCGGCTCCATGCTCTCCGGCACCGACCGCACCAACGCCGTCGCCTACATCAACGAAATGGTGGCGGACCTGTCGGCCAAAGGCGACAAGAAGGTCAAGCTGCTCGACCTCGGCACGCAAGACGCGCTCAAAGGCACCGGTTGCGCCTGGCACCCCAACGTCGCCGAAGACGCGCGCATGGCCGGCATTCTGAGCGCGGCTCTCAAAGATTCGCTCGGCTGGTAGCGTCGTCGCTTTCTGTGCCGCGGCGTCTGGCGTTCTAGGGCGCGGTGGTGAAACCGCGTGGAACCGAGTCGCTGAATTCACCCGTGGTGTTGCGGGGGCCATCGGCCGTCAGCTCATCGCGGCTGTACTCGTCCAAGAAGCCGCCTTCGGACGCCATCTCGTCGACGGATGCGAAGTTGCCGTGAGTCGCCACGCTCCAGATGTAACCGCTGTTCGGATACAGGTTGAAGCCGCCGCCGATGATGGGGGGCAGGGTAACCTGTTTTTTGGTCGTGACCACGTAGATGGTTTGGTACGGAAGGTCGTTGGCTTGGCTATAGAACTGCAGCACGAACGGGCCGGTTTGACCGGCGCCGCTCTGGAAGGAGAACTTGGTGGCGGACGTGACCCCCGAGGCGCCGCCAGCAGGAGTGAGGATGGTGACCAACGGCGGGATCTTCAAGGCGGGCTTGGCGCCGGGCGCGAGGCCGTCGGCGTGCGCGACGGCCCAGCCTTCGTATTGTGAGCCCGAAGACGCCGCTACCGTCAGGCTCGAGTTCGGAATGCTGGGCGCCAGGTAGGTGAAGCTGTTGGGGCCGTCGCCGTCATCGACGACCGTGATCCTGGCGTGGCTGTTGAAGTGCAGCACCATTTGGTTGTTCCGGCTGGCGCTGGCGTTGCCGGTGACCGTTCCTTGAACGTTGCCCGAGTCAATGGCGCCCATACTCAGATCCAGCGAGATCTTGGTGGTGCCAGTGGTGGCGAGCGCGACCAGCGCGCTGTCGTATCCCAGGTAGCTGGTTGGCAGCCGGTTGGCGTTGTTTTGCCACATCAAGCCGTGCGCGGTCTGTTGAGCCGTGGCAGGGCCGAACCAATAGGCGGAGGTATCGGAGTAGCCGTTGGCGGGGATGTCGTCGTAGACGGTGCTGCCGTCGGGCCCGCCCAACGATACCCAGATGGTCTGCGTGTCGGTTGGCGTAGGCTTGGGAGCGAAGCTGATGGCGACGGTGCCACTGCGCTCGGTCGTGCCCCCGTACATCTGCAAGGTGGGGTCGCGGCGCGTGAGGCCTTGATAGACCCAGGCGTCCGACTGGGCCGTGAAGCCCGGATGATCGAACACGCAGCTGACGTCGTACGTCTCAGGCACGTCTTCGAAAACGAAATCGCCATCGGCGTCGGTGCTGCCCAACACGTCGCCGATTTGCACGGGGATGTTGGGCACCGCGTGGCCCCAGAAATCGATCACATGGCCGTGGACGGTGCCGGTGCTCGGACTCGGGGCCCCGCCTTGGCCGGCTTCGCCGCCCAGGCCGCCGTTGGTGGCTCCCGCCAGCGGGGCCTCCCCGCCCGCGCCAGCGCCCGCTTCGGCCGGCACACCGCCCGTGGGGTTGGAGCTGCCGGCCGTGCTCTTGCCGGCGACGTTGCTTTCGCCCGCCCCGTCCGAGGTCGTGCCGGCGGTCGTCGTTTCCCCGCCGCTGCCGGGCCGCGGGCCCTCGTGCAGATCTTCGATGCCCAGGATGCTGGTGCAAGCGCCCAAGCTGAGCAGCGCAACGAGTGGCGCTACGGTGTGGGAGCGACGCGCACCCCATCGGCGTGCAGCCATGCCGGCGCGGCTCACGAGAACCTCCGTTGCACGAACGCAGTGTCGGTCCCAAGCCCAGTCAGCAAGCAGAACAATTGCCGCACAACGCTCGGAATATCCCACGTTCTGCCTCGGCACAAGCGCCGTTAGCGCAGACGGTCCTGCCCCTCGCTCACTTGGTTTGTTCCGCTACTTCGCTTGTGGCGCGCCCACCTTTGGTTTGCGTTGACCGCAAGATGGAAGAGGCTGTTTCCCGGTGGCAGCGCGGACAACGCCGGCATTCTCCCCTGAGTACAATCTCCTCGCGTTCGTCCCGTCCCCGGATTTTCTGGGATGCTCACTTGCCGTGTGATAAGGCCCTTGGGGATGCGACGAGGGAGCTTGGCGGTTTGGTCGTCGGGGATCGTGGTGGCTGCGCTTTCGTGCGGCGGAGGCGGAGGCGGCGGTAAGGTCGATCCGGCGGGAGCCGGCGCTCCGAACGACACCGGCGGCCAAGGCGCGACCGAGCAGGGCGGCGCGGCCGAGCCCACTGCCGGTGAGCCGTCGGGGGGCGCCTCGGCTGCGGGCACGACCAGCGGCGGGCAAGCGGGCGAGGGTGGCCTCGTCGGAGAGGCGGGAGCGACGGCTTCGTCTTCTTCCTGCGGAGATGGCGTGCTCGACGCTCAGGAGCGTTGCGACGACGGCAACGCAAACGTGGGTGATGGTTGCAGCAAGACTTGTCGCATCGAGCCGGGGTGGACCTGCGACGAGGGGGAGCCCACGCACTGCACCCCGATTTGTGGGGACGGCCTGACGGTGGGTCCCGAGTCGACGGCAGGCGGCTGTGACGATGGCCACACCAAAGCAGGTGATGGCTGTAGCGACACCTGCGAAGTGGAGCCGGGTTTCGCCTGCGACGGCGAGCCGTCCGTATGCGGGAAGACATGCGGCAACGACGACTGCAGCGTCCACGCGACGTGCAGCGACGCGCCCGGCGGTTTCACGTGTGAGTGCAAAGCCGGGTACACCGGTGACGGTGTGACGTGTGCTCCACGCAGCTGTGCTGCGCTCATCGCCGGCTGCGGAGCGTCCACCAACGACGACTGCTGCGCTGCGCCCAGCGTTCCCGGGGGCGGCTTCACGATGGGCACTTCCACGGTCGGGAAGGTGGCAAGCTTCGAGCTCGACAAGTACGAGGTCACCGTCGGTCGTTTCCGGGCCTACGTGAACGGCTACGCGGGGCCTCCGGCCAAGGGGGCCGGCGCTCACCCGTTGATTGCCGGCAGCGGCTGGCAGACGGCGTGGAACAGCGCCATGCCGGCGGACAAGGCGGCCCTCACGGCGGCCGTGCAATGCGACCCGGATTTTCAGACCTGGGACGCCGCGGGAACCAACGACTTCTTGCCGATGAATTGCGTGACCTGGCACGAGGCGTTCGCGTTCTGCGCCTGGGACGGCGGACGTTTGCCCACCGAGCTCGAGTGGCAATACGCGTCCAAGGGCGGCAGCGACAATCGTGTCTACCCGTGGGGCAACACGCCGGTGCCGACGGGCAGCAAGGACAGCACCGAGGCGTACGCCGTGTACGATTGTCTTGCCTCCGGCACCGCTGCTTGCGCCTTCAAAGACATTCTTCGCGGCGGCTCGAGGGCAGCGGGCGCGGGCAAATTCGGTCAGATGGATTTAGCCGGTTCGATGTGGGAATGGCTCCTCGACTGGAACGACGCGCTACCCGCGACTTGCGACAATTGCGCCAACGTCACATCGGGTACCGCGCGCTGTGAGCTGGGCGGCGGTTGGACGTCCCCCCCAGCTCACCTGACACCGACTTACCGCGTCGCCGACGATCCGGCGACGCGGGGCATCAATCAGGGCTTTCGCTGTGCGCGCTGACCGTGAGGGGGCCCCGCCTCAAGGCGCGACGCAGACCTGACCCGTCACGCACTTGTACGTAAAGAAACCCTTGGCGGACATGGTGAACGAGCCGCTGTCCTGATTCAGGCCTTGTGGCTCGCCGGTGCTGGTCGATTGGGTGGGGCCGTAATAGGCGTCGGCGAATCCGGTCGGGCCCGCCATTTGGTCGACGGTCGCGAGAGAGCCGAAGGTCTCCACGCGCCAGTAGTAGACGCGTCCGCCGACCCAGTCGAAGCCGTTGGAGACGGGAAGGGTGAACTTCTTCTTGTTCGTGACGATGTAGAACGCCTGATAAAACTGCGTCGCTTCGACGTGAATGACGTAGGCGCCTTTGCTGTCGGCGCTGCCGTTGAAGCTAAACTGCGTGGTTTGGTCGGCCATGGTGCCCGAGCTGGTGGGCGACAGCACGGTGGCGGGGGCGGGGATGCTGAGGGTACCGGCGGCGCCGCCCGGGCTCAGCCCGTCTTTGTGCACGAGCCCGTAGGCGTCGTAAGACTCTCCCTGAGAAGCGACGACCGAGATGCTCGCGTTCGCCAGCGTGGGTACGATGTAACTGAAGGCGGCGGCAGCGGGTTGCTCGTCGACCACGCGGATGCTGGCTCCGCTGCTGAAGCGCACGAAGACGGCGTTGTTGTAGTCGCCGGCGGCGTCCACGGTGCCGGTGACGGTGTCGCTAGCGACCGGGCCCTTCATGGCGAGGGTGGTGTCGGCCAGGGGCGTGCCCTCGGCCAGCGCCACCAGCGCCGTGTAGTACGTCTTGTAAGCGCTTGGCAGCATGTTCGCCTGGTTGATGCTCCACTGCAGCGCGTGAATGGTGCCGCTCGTCGACACGTTGCCCTGCCATTCGGGCGAGAAGTAGTTGCCGTTCGCGTCAGTCGTGACGTTGGCTTTTTCGGTGCTGCCGTCAGGGGTGCCGAGCGAGACGCTGATCGTGTCGTTGCCGACGACGGTGGCTCCGCTGGTGTACAAGTACCCAGTCGTGCCGCGGTCTTGGCGCGCTTGGTAGACTTGCAGCGTGGGATCGCGGCGCGTGAGCCCTTGGTAATACCAGGCGTAGATCTTGTCGCCGCTTTCGCGCGAAATCGTGAGGCTAGCGTCGTATTCGGCCGGCACCGGATCCACGGTGAATTTGCCGTCCTTGTCGGTGGCAATGGCTGCTTCGCCAATTTGGACCGTGACGTTGCTGAGCGGCTTGCCCCAAAAATCGATCACGGTGCCGTGAACGGGGCCGTCCACCGGCTCGGGAGCGCCACCCGTGCCGCCTTCGGCCGCGCCGCCGCTCGGTTCGTTGCCAGCACCGGCGTCGACCACGTTGCTGCCGCCATTGGAGTTGCTGGAGCCGCCATTCGGGGTGCCGTTGCCGCCGTTCGAGTTGCTCGACCCGGCGCTGTTCGACGATTTGCCCGCGGTTGGGTTCGAGCTCCCGGCGGTGTTGCCGTCGCCGCCGGCAGCGGCCGTGCCGGGGCGCGGACCTTCGTGCAAATCGTCGATGCCGAGCACGCTGGTGCACGCTCCCAAACCCAGCAGCCAAACCACGGGTGAGAAGCGCAGGGAACGCCGCAAGCTGGTCGGAGCCGCCATGCGTTCCTCTACGAGGCGAGCCATCAGAAGCTCCCCTGCACGAACGCCGAGCTGGGGCCGACGCTGAGCGCGACCGTTTGCTTCTTCGACGGCGCGGTCAAATACAGCACCACGCCCGTCGCCAACAGCGCCCCGCCCGCGACGAACGCCACGGTGGAGACGGTGGCGCCGGAGTGGGCGCTGGAGCGCAAATCAGCGCCTTCGGCGCCGCAGCCGTACGGATAGTCAGTGCACTTGGCCTTGGCGTCCGACCACTTGCTGGAGGCTTGCAGGCCGAAGAACGTGCCCAGACCGAGCCCGACCACGCCCACGCCGCCGAGCACGAGGCCGGTCGTGCGCTGAGCCGAACCGGATGGCGCGTCCAAGGGAGGCGGAGAGTTGCCGGGGTCCGTGGTGACGGTAGCGCCGGTCGCAGTATTGGCCGCCGCCGGCTCGCCGCTGGCTTGCAGCTTCGGGATCTCGACCGACACTTTGGCGGCGTCGCCGCCGACTTGCACCTTGGAAGTCCACGGCTGTTTGCCGGGCGCCACCGCTTCGACCACGTGCTCGCCCGGATCGACCGGGATGGGCGAGCCGAGCTCGGCTTCTTGCAGGGCCACGCCGTCGCGGCGCACTTCCAGATGCACGCCTTCGTCGTCGCCGCTCATGGCCCGGATGGTCAGCGTGGAGAGGCGGTCTTGCAGCGCTTGGGCGCGCTCGGTCGCCAGATCCAATCTGGCCTTCGACCCGGCGGCGCGCGCCAGTGGGATGGCTTCGCGGTATTCGGCCCACGCGCTCGCAGTGCGGCCCGTCTTTTCGTAGCACTCGGCCAAGTTGAGCATGGTGCCCAGACCGGGATCGAGCTGCTGACTGGCTTCGAACTTGGGACACGCTTCGGCGAATTTGCCGGCGGTCATCAAGTCGCGCCCTTGGTTGAACAAGGCCTCGGCCGCGGCACGGTTGCCGCCGGACTTGCCTTGCGCGCCTGCCTGGAGCGCAATCGAAAACACCGTAACGCCTAGAAAGAAAGATACCCGCCTCACGGTTCTCGGGATATCGCAGCTTTTGCCGCGCCACAAGCGGTTCCACACGGGAAGAAGCTTGGAGCCTGGTGCGTACATGCTACTCGGCATAGACTTGCCCGCGGTAGCCGAGCTCCTGGGAGCCCCACGTCGAAGATGAACGAACCGAGAGAAGGCGACGTACTAGCGGGGAAATTCCGGATCGAGCGGGTGCTCGGGGTCGGCGGCATGGGCATGGTCGTGTCGGCCATGCACCTGCAGTTGGACGAGCGGGTCGCCATCAAGTTCTTGCTGCCCGAAGCCTTGATGAACGCGGAGGCGGTGGCTCGCTTCGGACGCGAGGCGCGCGCTGCCGTCAAAATCAAGAGTGAGCACGTCGCGCGGGTGACGGACGTGGGCGCGCTGGAGACGGGCGCTCCGTACATGGTGATGGAGTTGCTGCGCGGCCAAGATCTGTCGCAGGTGCTGCGCGACCGCGGCGCCTTGCCCATTGCGTTGGCCGTTCAATACGTGCTGCAAGCCTGCGAGGCGTTGGCCGAAGCTCACGCCATCGGCATCGTCCACCGCGATCTCAAGCCGGCCAATCTGTTCCTCACCGCGCGCGCCGACGGCAGCCCCTGCATCAAAGTGCTCGATTTCGGCATCTCCAAGGTCACGAGCCAAAGCGGCTCCGGCTCGGACATGGGCATGACGCGCACGCAGTCCATCATGGGCTCGCCGCTCTACATGTCGCCCGAGCAGATGGCGAGCGCCAAGGACGTCGATCAGCGCGCGGACATCTGGGCCATCGGCTGCGTGCTGTACGAGCTCGTCACCGGGCGCGTGCCGTTCGAGGCCGAGACCATGCCCCAGCTGTGCACGCTGATCTTGCACTCGGATCCACCGCCGCCGCGCAGCATCCGCGCCGACGTGCCCGAGCTACTCGATCAAGTCATCTTGCGTTGCCTGCGCAAAGACCGGAACCAGCGCTACGCGGATGTCGCCGTACTGGCCGCGGATCTGGCTGCCTTTTCCCCCGACGCCGGCCCGCGCAGCGCCGCTCGCATCTCGCGGGTGCTGAGCTCGAGCGGCATCTCTTCGCCGGCGCTGGCGTCGTCCCAAGCGTCGGCGGTGGTCGCCGGCTCGAGCACCGGCGCAGCTTGGGGCAACACGCAAGCATCGCGGGGCAATCGCGCGGTTTGGTACGGCCTGGTCGGCGTCGGCGCCGCCGCCGTTTTGGGGGTGGTGCTGTGGAAGGCCGCCAGCGGTCACCCGGCGCCCCCGCCCGATGTCTCGACCGCCGCCGCTCCCAACAAGCCGCCCAGCGAGCCGATGACGGCCGCGGCTGCGCTGCCCGCTACGCCGACCCCCGTCACCGCCGCTGTGCCGAGCGCCGTGGCACCCGCAGTCGTGAGCTCGGCGGCAGTGCCCGCCGCGGGCGCCGCGGTGGCTGGTGGCAAAAAGCCGGCGCACCCGGTAACCGGCAAGGGCAAGCCCCCGGCCGAAGGCGGCAAGCCAAGGGCCCCCGGTGAGCCTTCGGTGGATCCGCTGTCCGAGCGAAACTAGGACACCCCCTTAGCGCGGTCCATTTCGAGTTTGGCGCGTGCCGCCGGCGCCGGCGCTAGTTTCGTTCCTGGCGCTCGCCCCAGGTCAAGACCCGCAGTGGAAGCCACAGCGGAAACAACAAAGGTGTTGCCCGCGCCAGCTCGCGCCAAGCCGATAGACCGCTGTGCGCGAGGCCGGAGCGATCTCGCGCGACCATCAGCGTTGCCTGGCCGTCCACTTGCTCGTGACGAAATCGAGCCAAAAAATCAAGGCGCGAGCAGAGCCAGCCCAACAACTGCCCGGCTTGGCTGCGCGCGTTCCACGACACGCTGCGCTCGCGCAGCTCCGGCGTGACGAACGCCAGGTAGCCGCTCAGCATCGTGTAGCTGAAGAGCTCTACCCGCGCCGTGAGCTCGATGCCGACGTGGAACATGACGCCTAGCCACAAGCACAGCGCGCGCGTGGCCGGAAACCACAAGCCAAGGGCCAAGAACAACTCGCTGCTGATGGCGGCAACGGCGGCGGCGTGCGCGAACCACGGCGCCGCCAACAGACCGGCCACGCTGGTCGAAATGTAGTGCGCGACGAACGGTTGGCCGAGCGCGAAGCGCGGCAGCAACACCGCTCCGTTGCGCCAATCTGCGTCGGCCAGCTTGCCGAGGCTGGACGCCAAGTAGACGATGGCAAGCTGAGCCCCGACCAAGCGCGCGGCCCAGCGCGGCGCGGTGCCTGGTCGCGACGAGCCGAACAAACAGAACGAACGATCACACGGGGTCAGGCTCACCAGGAACGTGAGCAGCAGCAGCTCGTAGCGGTTGTTGTGGTACTGCAAGCGGTCGCAAAAAAAGCCGTAAAGCCCGCACAACGCCGCCAATAGCAGCGCCGGCCGCGCGAGCACGCCGAGCAACGCCAGCACACAACCGAGCGCCTGACAGCCGAGCAGCAGGCCGTAAACCTGCCGCGTCGGCACCAAGCTCTCGGGCAACAGCGGCATGTGGAACACATCGCCGAAGTACGGTCCAAGCGAAAGCTCGCGCAGCAGCCGGAGCGTGAGCGAGAGCAGCAACGTCGCAAACGCCACGCGCAACAAGCCGAGCACGTGGGCGTCGCGCTCTTCGCTCAGCCAGCTGTCCATCATGGCTTTTCCGCCCTCAGTTGCAGCTGCGGACCGGGCGCGCCGTTCTTCATCGTGTCGACCTTGGCCACGAGCGCGCGCGTGCTTTCGTCGTCGGGAATGTGCCGGACCACGTCGTCGAGCGCGGCCTGCAGATGAAACAGTTGGCCGGCGAGGCCGTAGCGGGCGTGCACGCTCTTTTCCAGGACGTCGAGCGGCGAATAGCGGACGCGGTCTTGCCAGGCGTAGTCACGCAGCTTGCCGTTCGCGTCGGGGGCCTTCCAACGCCCGTCCGCTACCGGCAAAAGCACGCGCTTGCGGTTGCGCTCCACCTCGCGAAACAGGTGAATCGTCAGGCGCGACGTCTCGTTGAACATCTGAAAGCCCAGCACGTGGTCGGGCGCCCGCTGCCCCCAAGCGATGCCGGCGAGCTCGAGCCCGAAGAACGCCACCACGAACGCCGCGCGGGCGAAGGGGGCCAAATGCGAAGAGCCAACGTGCCGCAGGCGGCTACCTTGGCATTTCTTTGCGGAAATTGGCGGAGCAACGTCGTCGGAAAGGGCACGGGCGCGCCCGCCGTCCTGACGCGATGAAGCCGGCGCGAGAGGGGGGCTCCCGAAGTCAAAAGTGAGTTCGGTTCCGAACTGACTTTTGGATCGGTGGAGGGCCTCTGGGTTTCCTCCTAGGCGGGACGCAGCTTCTTCGGGAGTACGTCTCCTCCTGCCTACCTACTTCAGCTTCTCGATGCGGCCGTCGATGTGCTTGGCGAACCTGCCGGCGTCGCGGGCGTGCACCGGGTCGTCGGCGGGCCACGGCCAGCCACCGAATCGAGTGCGCTGGTAGTCGGCGAAGGCTTGCTGGATCTCGTTGCGAGTGTTCATCACGAACGGGCCGTGCTGGGCGACGGGCTCGCCGATGGGTCGGCCTTGCAGCATCAAGAGCTCGCAAGGGGTCTTACCGGCCGTGATTTCGACGTCGATGTCCGAGCGCACGACGGCGGCGGCATGCGCGTCGAGCACGCGGTCGTCGATTCGAACGCTGTCGCCGGCAAAGAAGTACAAAGTGCGAATGGCCTCCGGATGTCGGGCGCGGGGCAACACCCAGCGTGCGCCTGCTTCCAGCTTCAAGCACCAGATGGCAACGTCGGTGTCGGGGCGCGCCGCCCAAGACTTGGGCGGGGGCGGGGGCGGGCTCTTGCCGGCAAGCTCACCGGCCACGGTCGTGACCTCGGTGACACGGCCGGCTTCGTCTTTGAAGACGTGCTGGGGGATGTCGCCTCGCCACAACATCGCGAAGTGGGGCGGCGCCAGCTTGTCTTCGCCCGGCAAATTCAGCCAAATTTGAAAGAGCTCGACCGGGTTTGGCGCGTCCTGCTCGAGCAGCGGGAACATTTCCGAGTGCACGATGCCACCGCCGGCGGTGAGCCATTGCGTGTCGCCGCCGCCGAAGCGCGCGGCGGCGCCGAGCGAGTCGGAGTGATCGATGTAGCCGCGCCGCGCGATGGTGACGGTCTCGAAGCCGCGGTGCGGGTGCTGCGGAAAGCCGGGCACCACTTCACCGTGGTACATGCGAAAGCCGTCTTTGACGACGAAGTCGTTGCCCAGGTTTCGCCCCGAAAGCGATGCTTGCGGGCCGAACTTCTCGTTGCCGGCCGGGTAGGCGTCGTCGTGGTGGACGCAGAACAAAAACGGATCGACCGTTTGCCACGGAAAACCGAGGGGAAGAGTCTCGAGGACCGCGCTCATGGGGCAGAGTGTAGTGCGGAGTCGGCCGCTTTGCCCGGCTTGACGCCATCGGCCGACGCCGCGCCACCCCGCAGCACGCGCGTGCCCTTGGCCGTCACCTCCAACACTTGCGGCGGCTTGGCGCCGTAAAAGGCCGAAAGACCGATGTCGATGCGGAACAGGCGCTCTTGGCAGGCGCTGTTGATGCCTTGCTCTTGGACGGTGTGTCCCACAATCAGGCGTTTTGCGCCCACTTGCGAAAGCACGCGGCCGAGCGCCTGGCAGGCCGCCTCGTCCACTTCCAGACCCCCGTAGACGCGCGTCCAAACCGGGCCGTCCTCGTCGCTGAGAATGGCGGAAGGCTCCCGGGTCTTGCCCGCCAAGAACGCGCTGGCCTCGCGGTTGATCCGCGAAAGTCCGTAGTCGACATGCGCGGGCGACACGCCGCCGTGCGCGAACAGGCTGTCGCCGACTAGGGCCACGGTGGGGTGCCGCGATAGCTTGAGCGCGTACGGGGCGCCCGGCATGAACGCGACGGCTCGGCCCAGCTCGGGCTCGGGCAAATGCCCCGCCAGCTCGCCGGCGCGGCTGCTAAATTCGTCGAAGCTGGCGAAGCTTTTGCGCGTCACGTAGCGAAAGTCGAAGCGCGCGTTCATCAGCTCGTGGTTGCCGTTGAGCACGTAAAAGGCGCCGCCCGCGGCCTGCGCGGCGGACTCGAGCTTCTCGATCACGTCGAGTACCTCGCGATCTTGGTCCCCGCGGTCGATCTGATCCCCGGTTTGGACGACGGTGAGCCCTCGACCGATCCAGCGGTCGTCGCCGTCGATGGCGCCGGCGAGCCGGAGCGCGCCGCGCAGTGCCGTCAGATCGCCGTGAATGTCTCCAATGGCGACCAGCCGCCCGCTGCTGGCCAGCGGCAGCTCGATGCCGTTGCTCGGGGGAGGCGAGGCGTTGGTTGGAGAAGGAGCAGAAGCTGCAGCGGTGGTGGCCGGCGGAGAAGCCGCGCCGGTGGTCGTTTTGGGCGCCGAGGGGGCGCGCGTATCAGGCTGCGCCTCGGGCGTGCGGCTACAAGCCCACACGGCGACGAGCAGGAGCGCCACGGGGGCGGCGGCTGACGAGCGCATGGCGTTGGTCATAGCAGTGTTTTTTCAGACAGCGTCCAAAATCACGTTGCTGCTGTCTGGTTCGGGCAACCCCCGGCAGTGCTGCGCCCTTTGGACCAGCAAAGCGAGCGACCTCGGCTTGTCGGGCCCCGGCCGCTGCGCTACTTCGGGACCCTGCGAGCAATGCGTACGTTCATCAGCTGGTTGGTTCTGGGGCTCGTCACGGCTTGTGGCTCGTCGGTTTCGAATGGGGAGCCGGGCTCGCCGGTGACCGAGGCCAGCGCAAAAGAAGAAGTGGTCGCGGACAAGAAGCCGCGCATTCCCACGCGCTGCGCCAAGGGCAAGCGCCACCGCAACGAGTGCTTGCCGCCCCAAGGTTGGGTCAAGCGCCTGTGCGACGACGTGTATCCAGACGTCGCGCTGCACATGTTCGAGCCGGGCACGCCGTGGAAGCGCCTGTACATGCTGGCCCGCGCCGAGCCGGTCAACGCATCGGGCGGTTCTTCGCTGTTGGGCGACAAGATGGAGCGCGGTGAAGAGGTGATCGCCCTCAAGCGTCGCAGCGAGAGCGATGGGCAAATCCAGGTCGGCGACAACAACGCCGGCTACGACGTGCTGCGCTGGAACGGCGCGTGCGCCACCATCCACGACGGCGACTACGCCGAAGACCGACCGAGCCACATCGTGCAGTCGAAGGTGGAATGGCGGCGCCTGGGCGTGCCGCTGCGACAGCACCTGGAGGCCCAGCCCGGCATATCGGCCGCCTACGAAGCGCGGCGTAAATCCTGCCACGGGTTCAGCATGGGCAACGTTTCGGGCGACTGCGAGTCGAACGACAAGCTCTTGATGCAAGAGATCGTGCGCTACATCCAAACCGGTCCCGAGCTGCCGGAAGCCTCGCGTATGCCCTGAGCGACGCCCGGCGCGCCGTCCCGGGGCGCTGTCCGTGCGACCATTTGTCGCAGCGCGTTTCGCGCTCGCCAAGCTAAGTTCGCGCCATGAAATCTTCGATGCGCGTTGGCTTGGGGCTGCTGGCGGCGAGCGTGGCGTTGGCGTTCGGCGGTTGCAGTGACGACGAGCCTGCCGTTTCTGGCTCGGGCGGCTCGGCTGGGCACGCCGGCGCGGCTCACGCCGGCAATCCTTCGGCGGCTGGGGCAACGGACGGAGCCGTGACTTGCGAGGTCATCGGGGAGCTGTGCCACGAAGCCGACACCGGCAGCGGCCCCGGTCACGACTGTCACGAGCTGGGCCACGAAGGCCACGCCACCGCCTGCGCTGCGGGTTTCGACGACTGCATTGCCCTGTGCGTCCACGACGACGACGGCGCGGGCGGCGCTGAAGCGGGCGGTGCCGGTCCCGCCCCCGACGCCCATTGCACGGCTCTGGGTGAGCTGTGTCATCCGGTGGACGACGCCAGCGGACCCTTGCACGAGTGTCACGAGGTCGGTCACATCGGCAACGCCGCCAAATGCGCGGCCGAGTTCGACGGCTGCGCCACGCTTTGCCTGGCCGCTCGCGAAGAGCTGGAAGCCGGTGCCGCTGGCGCGGGTGGTGGCACCGGCGCAGCAGGCGCAGGCGGCGTCAACAGCGGCGGCGGCGCGGCTGGCGGGGGCGGCGTCGACGGCGTTGGCGGGATGGCGGCGGGCGCGGCGACCGGCGGCGCCAACCAATAACGCGCCCTACGGCTGCTGACACTGTCGGTAGTGCTCGATGAAGCGCGTGAAGCTCTGATACGCAAGATCGGTGGTGGTGAATTTGGCGCCGCCGCCGTGGGCGACGCCGCCGCCACGTTTGTCGAGCGGCTTTTGCAGCAGCAAGCTCTGGCTCGGGTCGTCGACGTCGATCAGCCCGAGGGCGAGCACGCGCTTCAGCGTCACCGCCGAGCCCGTGCTGCAGTTCCCGACCGCCGAGATCCAACGCGGCGCGTTGCGGTCGGCTTCGAGCTCGGTGTCGAAATGGCAGGGAAAGCAGCGGCCGCGCCAGGTGTACACGTCGTCGAAGAACGCTTGCTCCAGCTCTTTGTCGCTGCAACCGCGCGTGTCTTCGCCGGTCGGGATGGTCGGCGGCTCGTCGGCGCTGCCGTCGCTGCAGGTAGGTCCACCGCCGGGTGCTCCACACGTCACGCCCTCGCAAGCGCTGGGGCATGCGGCGTTCGCCTCGATCCAGTCGCGAAAAGCGTCGTGCTCGGCGGCGATGACCTGCGGGGTGATGAGATCGCTGTCGGGCGACGCGCGCTCAATCCAGGCTAAAATCTTGCTGTCTTCCGGAGAGCTGGTGTCCACCAGCCCCTGATCGACGAGGCACGCCCAGGTTTTGCACGGCGTTTCGCGCGCGAACGCGGAGAGATCGACCCCCGACAGGTGACACTGGTTGCAGGTGGTCACGCGCGTTTCGGACAGCAGCGGCTCGATGCGCTCGTGAAAGGTCTCGCTCGGCTTGAGCTGACACGCGACCTCGCCCGCCGGATTGTCGTGGTCACCGCACGACGCCAGACAGGCAGCGGTGAACGAGACCGCCAGCAGCAGCAGCGAGGACCAACGAGGCTTCAAAGCCAGCGAAGCTTAAGGCCACGCCGCAGCTCCGTCGAGCAGCGTCACGGGGGTGCGACAATCTGTCCACAATCGCCGAGATGAATGGTCGGCTTGTCGGTGGCGTGCTCGACCCGCAGCGTTAGCTCACCGCGCCCCGATTTCACGGGGGCGTCGAGCTTGAGCTTTTCGGGCGGTGTGCCGGTGAGGCGAGCCGCTACTTCTTGCCAGCTCATGCCGGGAGCGGCGTAGGCCGTCACGCAGCGCGGGGAGGGGTCAGTCTTTTGGGCATAGCTGAACACGTACAATTCCGAGCCCTGCTCGGCCCGCACCTCGGCGGGGTTGTCTTGGCTGGTGAGCTTGAAATGGCGATCGCCGAAATAAGCTTTCACCGCCTCCGCGTTCATGTCGGCGATCTGGGGACCGGTGCAGCGCACCTCGTCTTTGCTGGCTTGAGGCTTGTAGGCCTGGCCTTCGGGGCAGCTTGGGTCGCCGCTCTTCACCAGTCGCGCTAGCTCGTCCGGGCTGGGCGGCTGCAGCTTCTTGCGATTGGCGCGCTTTTCGACGAGCTCGAGCTGAGCTGCGAGCTCGTGCTTGGCCTTCAAGAGTTGCTCCCGCTCCGTGCCGAGCTTCGCCTTTTCGCACGCCGCATGGGCTTCGCTCACCGCGGTCAGGCTTTGCTGCAGGCTCGTGCTCGACTTGCTGTCCACTTGGCTGACGATTGCCTGCGCGCTCGTCATGCGCTCGTGGCACAGCTTGGCGTCCGGATCGCAGGCGCACAGCCCGCATAAGGCGACCCAAATCCAAACGGCCCGCATCCGCTGAGGTTACCAGAGGACGCCGCGAGCGTTAACGGACTTTCACGATCTCGTAAACTCGCGCGGGTTCGCCCGGTTGGCGCGGAGGCAGCTCGGCCTCGTCGCCCTCGCTCGCGCCGAGCAGCGCGCGCCCGAGCGGGCTCTGCGGGGTCAGCGTCTGAACCTCGACGCCCGCGACCGATATGCGCTCGCCGCCCGCGGCCGGCACCAGGAAGTAGAGCAGGCGCTTGCCGTCGTGCAGCAGCTCGATCAACGCCGAGATGGCGATGCGCGCCCCCGGCTTGAACTCGAGTAGCTCGAGCGCCGAAATTCGCACGAACGCTTCCTCCATCTCGGAAGCGCGTCCGGCTTGCCCGCGCGCCACGTACGACGCCTCGGTCGCGCGCATGTCCTTGTCGCCCTCGGCGCGGTTTTCTTCGTGGGTAGCGCCGTCGGCGGCATCCTTGGCGCGCTTTTGCGCGCGCTCCAGCTCGGCTTGCAGTTGGTTCTTCAGGGCCTGGAGGAGGGCGGTCTTGTCTAGATCAGCCATGGCGCGTCTGGGCGACTTTGAGCACGGTCGAAAATAGCTCGCGCAAATCTTCCAGTAAATCGCTGCGAGCCAGCTGCGTCGTGGTCGAAAAAGCGGCCACGCCGAGCGCGTCGCTGCCGAAGGTGATGGGCAGCAAGAACACGGTGCGACTGTTCTGCACCAGGGGGTGATCGATCAGGCTCGACAGTGGCAAGGCCGTCGGATCCGGATGCTGCTTGCCGGGCCCGAAGCCGCAACAAACCTTCCCATGCCACTCGGCTTCGGATTTGCCGACGACCGCCGCCACCACGCAGGCGTCGACGCCCAGGCCCGGCAAATGGTCGGCGAGCGTGCGCGACACCAGCGCCGGGTTGCCGAACATGCGCTCTTGCACCTGCCGGGCCAGCGCTCGCGCGCGCGACACGTTCGCCCGCGTCAGCGTCACCGCCACCTGATTCAACATCGACGTGGTCAGCATCTGCGCGTCGCTGATGGCATCTTCCAGGCGATCGCGCGCCTCGCTGTGGGGAGCGACGCACAGCAGGGCCTGGCGCCGTAACGTCGACAGCACGACGGGCGCCGCCGCCAAATCGCTGCCGCCTTGCTCGAGCTTGACGAGCAAGCGTTGGACTCGGCGACTGAGCACGCCCGCTTTGCCGTCGCGCATTTCCTCGATCAGCGCGCTCAGGAGTGGGCTCTCCCAGTCGGACCCGGCGGCGCCGAACGAGCCGTGCGCGGCGCGCGCCAGCTCGGCCACGATCACCTGCCGTCGTTGGATCAACGAGGCCTCGAAGCTGGCGCTGACACCACCCGCTTGCGGGCGCGGCGCCAGCCCGAAGTCCAAGCTGGTGCAGCCGCACGAGCGCCGAATCGTCAGCTCGACGGGCAACACGAAATCGCCGGCGGGGCGCACGCCGCTGGCCAGCAGCACCAGCTGCTTCAGGCCTTCCCGGCCCTGGTCGCCGGCGGGTTGGCGAATGGTGGTGAGCGCGGGGCGTGACAACGCCGCCGAAGGCAGGTCATCGAAGCCGGTGAGCGCGATCTGCTCGGGCACGTTGATGCCGCGCCGCCCGAGCTCGTCCATGGCGCCGAGCGCCATGTAGTCGTTGGCGCAAACCAGCGCGTCCAGCGCGTGCACGCTGACGCGCTTCTGGTCCAGTATGGTGCGCACCGCTTGGCTGCCGCTCGGACGGTTGTAGTCACCTTCCGCCACCCAACGGGGGTCGGGGTCGATGCCGTGGGCGATCAACGTCTCGCGGTACGCCGCGTAACGCACCTCCGCCTCGTCGCTCTGCGCCGGTCCGCGAACGAAGCCGATGTTCTGCTTGCCGTGAACCTGGATCAAATGCGTGACCGCCTCGCGAATGCCGGTGGCGTTGTCGACGCGCACGCTGACGTGCCCCGGGATGGGCACGCCCATGCAGCACAGCGGCATGCCGTCGTAGCGGGTGAGCCACTCGGCCAAATGCTGGGGCCCGCAGGTGTTGCCGAGCGCGCTCGACAAAACCAAAACGCCCAAGGTGTTGTCGCGCCCCACCAAGTCGAACACGAAGTTGCCGGCTCGAAGCCGCTCGTCGGGCGCGTCCAGCGGACCGCCCGCCACCACCACCACTCGCGCGTCCAGCTCCCGACCAGCGGCGAGCGAGCCCTGAACGACCGCTTGCTCGTGCTCGTCGTCGAGCGAGTCGACCAGCAGCGCATAGCGCTGACGGGTGCGCTCGGTTGGGGGCTGGGAGGCGCGGGCGATCACGGGTTAGCTCAGACCAAGGTGAGCCTTCCATCTTACCTCTGACGCGCTGCGCCTTTTGTGCGAAATTTTGCCTGAGAGCGTGCTCGCGACGCGCCGGCCCGCAGGATCGGCTTGCGTTCCGCGCAGCTTGGCGTACTTCTGCGCCCCGCCGCGCACGCCAGCCCACCAGGGCGGCTGGGCGGGAGCCCCCCAAATTTACCCGGAGAGATGAGCGTGAGCCAGAAGCCGAAGGTTGCGATCCTGACTGCGGGCGGACTTGCCCCGTGCCTTTCATCAGCGGTCGGAGGTTTGATTGAGCGTTACTCCGAGCTCGCCCCCGAAGTCGAAATCATCGGTTACCTGGGAGGCTACAAAGGTCTGCTCCTCGGCCAGAGCGTGGCGGTGACGCCCGAGGTGCGCGCCAACGCCAAGGTCTTGCACAAGCACGGCGGCAGCCCGATCAAGAACAGCCGCGTGAAGCTGACCAACATCGCCGACTGCATCAAGCGCGGCTTGGTCAAGGACGGTCAGGACCCGCTGCAGGTCGCGGCAGAGCGCTTGACCCAGGACGGCATCACGATTTTGCACACGGTGGGCGGCGACGACACCAACACCACCGCTGCCGACCTGGCCGCGTACCTGGCCAAGAACGGCTACAAGCTGACGGTGGTGGGCTTGCCCAAGACCGTCGACAACGACGTCTATCCCATCCGCCAGTCGCTGGGCGCGTGGACGGCGGCCGAGCAGGGCGCCATCTACTTCGAGAACGTCGTCAACGAGCACTCCGCCAACCCGCGCATGTTGATCGTGCACGAGGTCATGGGCCGCAATTGCGGTTGGCTCACCGCCTACACCGCCAAGGTGTATCGCGATCGCCTGCGCAGCCCGGACTTTCTGCCCGGTTTCAACCTGGCGCGCGCTCACAAGGACTTGGACGCGGTGTACGTGCCCGAGATGGAGTTCGACATCGGCGCCGAGGCCAAGCGCCTGAGCGCGGTGATGGACGAGCAAGACTGCGTCAACGTGTTCGTCTCCGAAGGCGCCTGCCTCGATCAAATCGTGCGCGAGATGGAAGCCAAGGGCGAATCCATTCCCCGCGATGCGTTCGGCCACTACAAGCTCGACAGCGTCAACGTTGGGCAGTGGTTCGCCAAGCAATTCTCCAAGCTGCTGGGCGCCGAGAAAGCGCTGGTGCAAAAATCCGGCTACTTCGCGCGCTCCGCCGCCGCCAACGTCGACGACCTGCGCTTGATTCAGAGCATGGTCGACCACGCCGTAGAGTGCGGCCTCCGCGGCGAGTCGGGCGTCGTGGGCCACGACGAAGGCAAGGGCAACCGCCTGCGCGCGATCGAGTTCCCGCGCGTCAAGGGCGGCAAGCCCTTCGACATCGAGACGCCCTGGTTCACGGAGCTGCTGCGCGAAATTCGTCAGCCCAAGGGCGCGCGCGTCGAAATCAAGCACGGCGGCGAAAAAGTTCCGTCGATTCCCCCGCAATAATCTAAGCTCGGCGTCGTGAAGCGGCGCGTGGGCGTGTTGGTGGGCGTTGGGTTGTTACTCGCGGCGGCTTCGGCCGTCGCGGGTGAGCCCGTGGTCAAGCCGCAGCTGGTCGAGTCGGTAGACGCCACCTACCCGGCGGGCGCGCACGGCGACGCTCAAGTCGAGCTCACCGTGCTGATCAGCGAAGACGGCCGCGTCACCGAGATCGACCGGCGCTCCGGCGACGAGCCGTTCGTCAGTGCCGCCCGTGCCGCGGTCGCGGCCTGGAAATTTACCCCCGCCATGCGCGACAACGTGCCCGTCAAATCGCGCGTGGTGATCAAAGTCTCGTTCGCGGCGCCGCCGGAGCCGCCGCGTCAGCGGGATCCGGTGGCCGAGCCCGACCCGGCTGCGCCAACGCCGCCTTCCGCCCCCTCCGCGCCGACGCCGCCTGTTGCCCCGCCGCCGGCGCCGCCCCCCGTTCAAATCACCGTCGAAGGCGAGCGCGCCGAAGACCTGGCCGCCATCCACGTGCCGCGCGGCGATACCCGCCTGATTCCCGGGGCTTTTGCCGACCCATTTCGGGTCGTCGAAATCTTGCCCGGGGTCGCGCCCGTGCTCTCCGGCTTGCCCTATTTCTTCGTGCGCGGCGCGCCTCCCGGTGACGTCGGTTATTTCATCGACGGCATTCGCGTGCCGCTCTTGTTCCACGTCGGCGCGGGGCCTTCGGTGATCGCCCCGGCGCTGGTGGACAGCGTGGAGCTCGTGCCGTCGACCTACCCCGCGCGCTTCGGTCGCTTCGCCGGCGGCATCATGGCCGGCGAGACCATGGCCCCGAGCCAGGTCGGGCGTGCCGAGGCGCAGGCGCGCGTCTTCGACGCCGGGGCGATGGTCGAGCAACCGTTCGCCGACGGCAAAGGCAGCGCGCTGTTGGCGGGCCGCTACAGCTACACCCAAGCGCTGCTGGCGGCGGTCGCTCCCGACTACGACCTCGGCTACTGGGACTACCAGGCGCGCCTCGCCTACAATCTGAACCAGCACGATCGCGTCAGCTTGTTCGGCTTCGGCGCTTTCGATCACCTGGGCAATCACCAGCTTCACCAAACGCTGTTCGACGTGCAATTCCATCGCTTGGATTTGCGTTGGGATCACCGCTCGGAAGGCTCGCGCGCCCGCCTGGCCTTCACGTTGGGCGCGGACAAACGCTTGAGCTCCGACGAAGGCGATCCCGCCCCCAACGGCATCGCCAAAACCAAGCAAATAGGCGTGCGTTTCGAGGGCTCGCAGACCTTGTCGCGGGAAGCCGAGCTGCGCGCGGGCCTGGACGGCAACGTCGAACGCTACCAGCCGGAGCTCGAGCAGCTGCCGCAAGGCGCCGTTACGTACGCGGCTCGTACCGACGCGAACCTGGGCGTGTGGAGCGAGCTGTCACTCAAACCCCGGCGGGGCTTCGAAATCGTCCCCGGCTTTCGCTTGGACGCGAGTCGCTCACGCGGTGCCTCTTACACGTTTCCGGAGCCGCGCCTGTCGACGCGCGTGCGCGTGGCAAACAAGGTCGCCTGGCTGAGCGGCTTCGGCTTCACCCACCAGCTGCCGACGTACCGCGTGTACGTACCGGGCGGCCAACCCGGCGGGCTCGAGCTGGGCGTGCAGCGCTCTTACCAAGCCACCCAAGGCCTCGAGCTGGCGTTGCCGTCGGCCATGTACGGGCGCGCCACGGTCTTTCACAGCTGGCTCGAGACGAAAGAGCTGGCGCTCAGCGGGCGCAACTACGGTCTCGAGCTCTTCCTACGCCGTGACTTCGCTCAGCGCTTGGGCGGTTTCCTCAGCTACACGCTGTCTCGCACCGAGCGCACTGCCGGCTCCGCCACCTTTCTGTCGGGCTTCGATCGGCCCCACGTCGTCTCTGCCGTCTTGGGCTACGATTTAGGGCGCGGCTTTCGCATCGGTGGGCGCGCCTATTACGCCTCCGGTCGTCACTACACCATCAGCTGCCCGACCCCGGATTGCGCCGCGGCGGGGCCACCCGGTATGGCCCCCGTGGTCGACGGGGGTTACGTGTTCGAGGGGCGGGTGCCCGGCTTTTTTCGGCTCGACGTGCGCTTCGAAAAGCGTTGGCGCTTCGCCTCGGGCAGCTTCGTCGCGGCCACGTTCGAATGGTTCAACGCGCTCTTGGCCTCGGAAACCATGAGCAAGTATTGGGACGCGGTCAACGGCGGCATCAGGACTCAGACCCGAAGCCCGCTCACGCTACCGAGCATCGGCATCGAAGCTGGCTACTGAAGGCTGCCAAGCGCCGCGCGTCTGCGCTACCGTGCGCTCATGGCGGACCCGCAAGTCGTGACCTGGCCGCGCCCCTACTTCAAGGCGGGTGAGCAAGCGACCAAGGTGTTCTTCGTCTGCTTCGGCAAGGAGCCGTTGGCGGACGTGGCCCTCGACCGAGCGCGCTTCGGCCTGCCCAGCGCCGACCTCGTCCGGCAAGTGGAGCTGCGAGAGCATCGCCGCGTCGCCGAACGCGCTTGGTTCGAGAATTGGTGGGCGGGCGCCTTCGGCGTGATCGCCCAGCAAGACTTGGGCAACGACTTGGCGCTCCTGACCACCAGCGACGTTTGCTACACGCTCTCCCTCCAGCTTTCCGATCAGGCGGATTTGGCGCCGCTGCAGACGGTCTGGGGCCTTTCCCGCTGGTTGTGCGCCCGCGGCGTGAGCGTGGTGCTCGACGTGCACGCCTTTCGATTCCGTACCGGCGCCGACGTCGACGCGCTCGCGTTCGCCGAAAGCGACGTGCAGCGCGACGTGAAGCTGGTGCTCGAAAGTGATCCGACCGAACCGGGGCTGCACCTGCTCCACACGCGCGGCCTGTGCAAGTGCGCGCGGCCCGAGCTGATGTGCTTCATCGAGCCAGCTGACGCCCCCGTGATGGGCCGGGTCATGAACCAGTTGGCGCGCACGCTGCTCGAAGGCGCGCTGCCCAGTCAGATTCGTCTGCGCTTGGCCGAGGGCGTCGAGCTGACGACGACGCCAGCCGAAGATCGCGCACTCGTCGACAGCCTGGGCATCGAAGCGGCCGTGACGCTCAAGCGCAGCGATGGGTCACCGCTGGCCGGCATCGCCCGCAGCATCCCGCCAGGTTAGCGTCGCGATGACGACACGGGCGCTGGGATCGTCGGGTGCTCGCTGAAGCGTGGAAAGCGTCCGGACGCTTCGGCACTGCAGGGGTCGTCCCAAGTTGCGACATCGTTGGCGGCGCCGCGCTGCAGCTCGAACGCTTCGATCTCGGCGGGGGGCGGTACGCTCAAGCGGCGGATCTCCTGGTCAAGCGCTTGAATCGCCTGATCTTCCGACGGACCGTCAGCTTCAACGGACCCCGAGAAGGCGCGGAACACGCCCGAGACTTTGCCGCGCTCTGAGCCCCGCTGAGTGTCCACGTGGAGGGGGAACACGCAGGCGAGGGGTCCGCTTGGAAGCCGGATCAACTTCATGGTCACCCCAGACTACGGACCTGAGGTTCGGAGCATAAGTGGGTGAAATCACGGGCGAGATTTGTGAGTGATCTTGCGGCTCTAGCCCCTCTGGTAGTGTTTCGCGAGTGTTTCGGTGCCGAACTGCCACACTCGCAGCCCCCCAGGGGCGAGGAAAAACAAAGTCGCAATTTTCGCATTTCATCCACCATGCGCCGCCATGCAGAGCGAGCTTCTGAATCGACTGGGTCAGGTATTGCGCGAGGTTGCCGCGCGCGAAATCGCGCCGCGCTTTAGGCAGCTCGCGCCTAGCGACGTGATCGGCAAACCGACCGCCGAAGATCCCAGCGATCTGGTGACGGCGGCCGATCGCGCTGCCGAAGCCGAGCTCACCTTGCGGCTGCCGGAGCTGGTCCCCGGCTCCTCGGTGGTCGGCGAGGAGGCGGTCGCCGCCGATGCGAGCGTGCTCGAGCGACTGCGCGGCAGCTCTCCGGTGTGGGTGGTCGATCCGTTGGACGGCACGCGCAACTTCGCCGCCGGACATGGTCCCTTCGGCACGATGGTCGTGCTGGTCGAACGCGGCGTGCTGCTTGCTTCGGGAATCTATTTTACCGAGGGCGACCGCATGTTCTTGGCCGAGCGCGGGCTGGGCGCCTACGTCGATGGCGAGCGCATTTTGCCGCGGCCGCTTTCGACGGACGTGCTCGCTGGCACCGTCTACGTTCGTTACATGCCCGAGGAGCTAGCGCGACCGCTGAGCGCGCGCGCCGCCGCTCATCGCCAGGTCCCCGGCGTGATCTGTGCCGCCCACGAGTACACCGAGATTGCGTTGGGTCGCAAAGACTACGTCAGCTACTACCGCTTGCTGCCGTGGGATCACGCACCCGGGGCGCTGATCGTGCGCGAGGCTGGCGGCGTAGCGCGTCACCCCGACGGCCGCGACTACGACGTCTTCGACACGCGCGAGCACACGCTGCTGGCGCCGGACGAGCCCACTTGGCAGCGCGCGCGCCGAGAGCTGTTCGGCTAGCTCAGCTGCCGAACCAGCGACGCCAAAAGGGGCCCCCTTCCGCCGCGCCACCCGAAGGCGTCGCGGGGCGCGCGCGTTGAGCGGCGGGCAGGGGCGCGGCGAGCGGACTGGCCGGCAGCGGTGGCTTGGGCGCCGCCGCGGCGTGGGAAGCGGGCGGCACCGGGGCCGCGGAGCGAGCCGGAGAGGGGGCGGGGACGGGCGGCACCGGGGCTTCGTCGAACAACGCGTCCAGCCCCCATTCGCTGGGGTTGACGAAGTCCGCGCTCGTGGGCGAGCTGGCGATACCGCGCGTGCCGAGCGAAGTCGGCGCGACCTCGGGGATGCCACCCGAAAAGTCGTGCAAGGCGTCGAGGATCAAGTCACCCACCATGCCGGCTTGGTCCCGCTGCTCGGTCTTCTTGCGCTTCGAGCGCTCGCCAGCCGTTGCGACCACCAACTTGGCGATGTCTTGATAGGTGGCGGGCTTGTTCAGCCGGTCCATCACGATCGCCAAGTCTTTGGCGAAGTCGCCCGCTTGCAGGTAACGCTGATCGCGATCGCGAGCGAGGGCCTTGCTCAGCACGTAGGCCAAGTCGTCGTTCACGTCGCCGCGGATCTGGCGCATGTCCGGGATGACCGCTGCCTGCACTTGCTTGAACGTCTCGAGATCGGTCTCGCCCTTGAACAGACGGCGACCCGACAGCATTTCCCACAGCAAAATGCCGGCCGCGAAGATGTCCACGCGCCGATCGGCGCCTTGGCCCAGCGTCACCTCCGGCGCCAAGTACCCGAATTTCCCCTTCACGATGTCTTCTTCGTCGGCGGTCAGGTGAGAGCTGGCTTTGGCCAGGCCGAAGTCCACGAGCTTGACTTCGCCGTGGCGGGTCATCAGCACGTTGTGTGGAGAGATGTCGCGATGCACGATGCCGAGCGGCTGCCCCAAATGATCACAAGCGTCGTGCGCGTAGGCCAAGCCCTCGCACACGTGCATGGCAATCAAGCACGCCACCTCCACCGGCATCGACTGCTGCTGGCGCTGCAGGTGCTCCAATACCCCTTGCAAGTCGGCCCCATCTACGAACTCCATCACGATGAAGTGCGCGCCCGCGGCTTGCCCGATGTCGAACACTTGCACGCACTTCGAGTGGCTCAGGTATGCGCACAGCCGCGCTTCATCCAGGAACATGTGGATGAACTCGCGGTTCTGCGAGAGCTTGGGCAACACTCGCTTGATGGCGACCTTCTTGCGGAAACCCTCGATGCCGGCGCTTTCGCCCCGATACACCTCGGCCATGCCTCCCGCCGCGATGCGCTCAACCACTCGATAGCGTTGCGTTTCGGTCATGCTCGAGCCTCGACTCCTGCGCGTTGCCTGCTGAGATGACCCTCATCGTCACCTTCGGGGGCGCCTCGGGTCAAGGGCCCGGCGGACGGCGCGGGTCAGTGTGGCTCAGTGAGCTTGCAGCCAATGCGCCCACTGTTCGGCGCTCAGCTTCTGGCCCTTTTTGGTGATGGGCTCCAGCGTAGTTTTGGCCAGCGCCTTCGACGTTTTCGGATCGATCACGATGTAGGTGGCCAGCGCGTGGACGTCGAAGCTGTTGCGCAAGGCTTCGTGGCGATCCCATTTGCCGACGTTGATGCGCACCCGTTCGAAGCGTTGCTTCATGGTCGCGGTCACGACCTCGCTTTCTTCCAGCTTGACCATCTCGCGGCAGTCTTCACACCACGGCGCCACGAACTCGAGCAGTAGCCGTCGGCCATGCTCGACGGCACAGCTCTTGGCGCTGCTGATGGCGTCCAGCACCTCGGCTTCGCTCGTCTCGTCCCACAGCCGAGCCGGCGGAATCGACTCGCCACAGCCGGGGTAAGCGCTGCTGCGCACCGGCCCAGCGCTGGCGGACGCCGACCCGAGCGGGCCCGGCGTAGCGGGGGAGCCGGCAGTCGCGGCGTCGTGCGGAGCCGGAAGCGAGCCGGCCGGCGCGGCGGCGGCGGCTTCCGGCGGCTGGGCGCTGGACGCCAACGGCTCCGCCGACGCTGACCCAACCGGGTGCTCCTTGGCCGGGCGGGCGCAGCCAGTGACGAAGAGGGCCACCACCGTACCAACTGCGACAGTTCGAGGGATTTTCACCAGCACACTTCCGCGCCCAAGGTAGCACAAATCGCTAAATTGCTTTTAAATCAATGGGTTAACCTGAGTGGAGCGGCTCTGGGGCCCGGTTGACACCGTTGCCGGCCGGGCTTAAGTCCTCGCTTAACCCTGACGCATACGTTAGGGTGAGTGTGATACGGCCTCACAGCAGCTCGAACCGATGTCTTCTTCCCACCGTCACCTGACCCTCATCCCCGGCGAGCCATTGGCTCCGGATGCGGCGTCGCGTCCCGGGGAAGCTCCGGAGGAAGAGCTGCTCCAAGTTGGCGATTTGGCGCGGGCGGTTGGCAAAACCGTTCGTGCCATCCACTTGTACGAAGAGCTAGGCCTGCTCAAAGCTCACGAGCGCTCCAAGGGTCGCTATCGCCTGTTCACGCCCGACGCAGTCGTGCGCGTGCGTTGGATTGGCAAGCTGCAGAGCTTGGGTCTTTCGCTGACCGAGATTCAGGGCATCGAGCGAGCGCGCAACGACGTGTCGTCGGCTCAGTCGGCGGCGGCGCGCTTGCGCGAGCTGTACCAAGCCAAGCTTCTGGAAACGCGCGCGAAGATCGACGAGCTGCGCGCGCTCGAAAGCGAGCTCGTCGCCAGTCTCGACTACCTTGCCGGCTGCAACACCGCCTGCGAGTCCGAAGTCAAAGTGGAGTGCTGCCCCAGCTGCGAGCGACACCCCGAAACCCCCCCTGAGCTAGTCGCCGGAGCGAACGTTCACTGACATGACTCTCAAATTTCCCATCTACATGGACAATCACGCCACCACGCCGGTCGACCCGCGCGTGTTGAGCGCGATGCTCCCGTACTTCACCGAAACCTTCGGTAACGCCGCCAGCCGCACCCATGCCTATGGCTGGTCGGCCGAAGCCGCCGTCGACGACTCGCGCGACACCATCGCCCAGCTGATCGGCGCCGAATCGGGCAAAGAAATCGTGTTCACGTCCGGCGCCACCGAGAGCGACAACCTCGCGATCAAAGGCGTGGCCGAGTACTACAAGGCCAAGGGCAACCACATCATCACCACGACCATCGAGCACAAGGCCGTGCTCGACTCGTGCAAGCGCCTCGAAAAGGACGGCTTTACGGTCACGTACGTCAACGTCGGCCCCGACGGCTTGGTGAATCCGAAAGACATCGAAGCCGCCATCACCGACAAGACCATCCTGGTCTCGGTCATGCTGGCCAACAACGAGGTCGGCACCATCCAGCCCATCGCCGAGATCGGCAAGATCACGCGCGCTCGCGGCATCATCTTCCACACCGACGCCGTGCAAGGCCTGGGCAAGACGCCGTTCGACGTGCGCGCCATGAACGTCGACCTGGCGTCGCTGACCGCGCACAAAATCTACGGACCCAAGGGAGTCGGCGCGCTGTACGTGCGTCGCAGCAAGCCGCGCGTGCGCTTGTCGGCGCAGATGGACGGCGGCGGCCACGAGCGCGGCAACCGCTCCGGCACGTTGAACGTGCCCGGCATCGTCGGCTTCGCCAAAGCCTGCAAAATCTTGATCGAAGAAGGCGTGGCCGAGGCCCAAAAAATCCGCGCTTTGCGCGATCGTCTGCACAAGAAGATCACCGACGAGCTGGACGCGGTCGTGCTGAACGGCTCGGCCGAGCACCGTCTGCCCGGCAACCTCAACATCTCGTTCTCGTTCGTCGAGGGCGAAGGCCTGATGATGGCCATCAAAGACGTGGCCGTCTCCAGCGGCTCCGCCTGCACCAGCGCCAGCTTGGAGCCGAGCTACGTGCTTCGCTCCATGGGCTTGGAAGAGGACATGGCGCACTCCTCTATTCGCTTCGGCCTCGGCCGCTTCAACACCGAGGAAGAAGTCGACTACGTGGCCGAGCTCGTCGTCGCGAAGGTCAAGCGCCTGCGCGACATGTCGCCGCTCTACGAAATGCACAAGGCCGGGATCGATCTGAAGTCGATCCAATGGGCAGCTCATTGAAAGTTTAGAAATATGGCCTACAGCGAAAAAGTCATCGAGCACTACGAGAACCCGCGCAACGTCGGGTCGATGGATCAAGAAGACGAATCGGTCGGCACCGGCCTGGTTGGCGCGCCGGCTTGCGGCGACGTCATGCGCCTCCAAATCCGCGTCAACGACGCGGGGGTGATCGAAGACGCCAAGTTCAAGACCTTCGGTTGCGGCTCGGCCATCGCTTCGTCCTCGCTCGCGACCGAGTGGATCAAGGGCAAGACCATCGACGAGGCCGCCACCATCCAAAACAGCCAAATCGCCGAAGAGCTGAGCCTGCCGCCGGTGAAGATTCACTGCTCGGTGCTGGCCGAAGACGCCATCAAGAGCGCCATCGAAGACTTCAAGAAGAAGCGCGCTGCCAAGCAGGCGCTGGCCAACCCGTAACTCAACGACTCGAGAAACCGCCGCCATGTCCGAAGCCGTCAGCCTCTCCAACTCCGAAGCCTCGCCCAGCGCCGCGCCGGCCGCGTCCGGCAAGCGGCTGTCGATGAGCATCTCCCCGGGGGCGGCCGTGTTCGCGCGCCAGAAGCTCACGCAGCGCGGCACGCCCAACGCGGCGGTGCGGCTCGGCATCAAGGGCGGCGGCTGCTCTGGGTTCTCGTACGTCATTCAGTTCGACGACGAGCCGGCGCGCGAGCGCGACACGGTGTACGAGGTCGACGGCGTGAAGTTCTACGTCGACAAAAAGAGCTTGGTCTACTTGGCCGGCTCCTTGCTCGATTACGAGAAGACCTTGATGTTCCAAGGCTTCAAGTTCCGTAATCCGAATGAAGCTACGTCGTGCGGGTGCGGTCACTCGTTCACGGTGAAGTGAGAGCGGAAGTCGTGGAACCTTGTGGAGTGATTGGCGGCGCGGCAATGGCCCGCCCGCCTGGCAAGTTCGGTGTTTGGGCGAGGCTTTGGCGAGGACCGAAGCGGAGCGTACTTGAGTACGTGAGCATCGGACCGCAGCCAAAACGAAGCCCGAACCCGAAATCGGCAGGCGTGGGTTCAAGTCTCGTCGAGGAAACAGTTTAGTGATGACGTCGTCGCCGTTCGAGCTTTTGGGTGTGCCCGTGTTGTTTGCGCTCGACGAAGCCGAGCTGGAAAAGCGCCACCGCGAGCTGAGCAAGGCCTTGCATCCGGATCGCTATGCCGGGCGGCCCTCGAGCGAACGGCGCGAGGCGCTGAGCCGCGCCATTTCCGTGAACGAAGCCTTCCGTCAGCTGCGCGACCCCATCTCGCGCGCCGAAGCGCTGCTCTTGCAGCTGGGCCGCGGCGTGTCCGAGACCAACCAGCCCAAGCCGGCACCCGCCTTGCTGATGCAGGTCATGGAAGAGCGCGAAGCGCTGTCGGTGGCGCGCCGGGCCGGTGACCGTGCCCGCGTGGAGCGCATCGCCGCCGCCGCCAGCGGCCGCGCCGAAGAGGCCGCCGAGCGCATGGCCGACGCCTTCTCCGAAGATCCCATCCCCGTCGAGCACGTGCTCGAGCTGTTGGGCGAGCTGCGCTACCTCCGGCGTTTGAAAGAGGAGGCGGGAGCCGCCTTGGACGAGCTGTAAAGCTCGCGCCGACCGACCCCGATCCCCATGCTGCTCGACATCTTCGATCCGAAAGCGGCTCCCCGTGCCATCGGCATCGATCTGGGTACCACCAACTCGATTGTTGCTTACGTGCGTGACGGCGCGCCCGCGGCTCTGACCACCTGCGACGGCGCGCCGCTCTTGCCCAGCGTGGTGCACTACGCAAAAAGCGGCGCCATTTTGGTGGGGCGCGCCGCCAAAGCGCAGCTCACCCGCGAGCCCGAGCGCACCATCGCCAGCGTCAAGCGCTTCATGGGTCGTGATGCGCACGACCCGGAGACCAAGCGTCTCGGCGCCCATCGCTTTGCCGAACCCGCCAACGAAACCGAAGCGCGCAGCGTGCGCTTCGACGTCGGGCGGCCGGCGAACGTGACGCCGGTCGAGGTGAGCGCCGAAATCCTCAAGAGCTTGAAGCAGAGCGCCATCGACCAGCTGCGCGGCGTGGGCGGAGCGGTCATCACCGTTCCGGCCTACTTCGACGACGCGCAGCGGCAGGCCACCAAAGACGCCGGGCGCCTCGCCGGGCTCGAGGTGTTGCGGCTGCTCAACGAGCCCACCGCGGCCGCGCTGGCCTACGGCTTGGATCAAAAGCAGAACGGCCTGTTTGCGGTTTACGATCTGGGCGGCGGCACCTTCGACGTCACCATCTTGTTGCTGGAAGACGGCGTTTTTCAGGTGAAAGCCAGCGGCGGCGACAGCGCGCTCGGTGGTGACGACATGGATCGCGCCATTGCCGAGGGTTTGCTAGAGCAAATGGGCGCCTCCCGGGAGAGCCCGGCCGAAGTCGTGGCATTGGCGCTCTCGGCGGCTCGCGAGCTCAAGCACGCCCTCACCGACGCGCCCGAAGCCAGCATCGAGCTGCCGGCCAGGGGCGGCCACAACATCGTGGCCAAGCTCACGCGCGCTCAGCTCGACGACTTGATTTTGCCGCTGCTGGAGCGAACCGGCAAAGCTTGTCGCCGCGCGCTTCGCGACGCCGGCGTGGAAGCCAAAGCGCTCGACGGCGTGATCTTGGTGGGCGGCTCCACCAAGGTCTTGCGCGTGCAAAGCTACGTGGCGGAGCTGTTCGGCAAGCCGCCACGCTGTGAGCTCGATCCGGAGCTGGTGGTCGCGTACGGCGCCGCGCTGCAAGCGGACTTGCTGACGCGAGATGACGGCGACGTGCTGTTGCTCGACGTCTTGCCGCTGTCGCTCGGCATCGAGACGATGGGCGGCGGCGTCGACAAGATCTTGCCGCGCAACACCACCATTCCCACCGGCGCGCGCGCCACGTTCACCACCTACGCCGACAACCAGACCGGCTTCGAGCTGCACGTGGTGCAGGGCGAGCGCGAGCTGGCGGCGGATTGTCGCTCTCTGGCGCGCTTTTCGCTGCGCGGCATCCCGCCCATGCCCGCCGGTATGGCTCGGCTCGAGGTCGAGCTGTCGGTCGACGAAAACAGCTTGCTCAAGGTGAGCGCGCGCGAAACCACCACCGGCATCTCGCAAGAAATCGCGGTGCAGCCCAGCTACGGCCTGACCGACGACGACGTCGAGCGCATGCTGATCGAAGCGCTGGATTTCGGCGAAGAGGATTTGGAACGCCGCCGGCTGGTCGAAGCGCGCGTCGAAGGCGAACGGCTGCTGCTCGCCACCAACAAGGGCCTGTCGGCCGACGCCGACTTGCTGGAGGCGCCCGAGCGCGCCGCCGTCGACCAAGCGCTAGCTCAGCTCACGAGCGCCATCGCGTCCGCGACGACGGCGTCACCGGTACAAGCCGCCATCGACGTGCTCGATCAGGTGACGCACGATTGGGCTGGCCGCCGCATGAACCGCGCCGTCGCCCAAGCCATCGCCGGCAAGAGCCTGAACGACATCGAAAAGACCGTGGAGCACGCCGCCGGCGTCGACGCCCACGTCGCGCGCCATCGCGGCGACACCGCCTGAGAAACCATGCCCCGAGTACGCTTCATCGACCAAAACCTCGAGGTGGAAGTGCCAATTGGCACCTCCCTGCTCGACGCCGCCCGCCTGATCGACGCGCCGGAAGGCAGCGCCTGCGGTGGCGTCTGCGCTTGCAGCACCTGTCACGTCTACGTCGAAGAAGGTGCCGCGCTGCTCAGCGAAGCCGAAGAAGACGAGGAAGACATCCTCGACAAAGCCTTCGACGTCCAAATGACGTCCCGCCTCGGTTGCCAAGCCAAGCTGCAGCGCGATGGCCTAGTCACCCTCCGCATCACCAAAGAATCGCTGGACGCCTTCTACAACGAGCACCCCGACGTCGAGAGGGTTTGATTTTCTCGTTCGCCTCCGTGCTTTGCCCGAGCGTCTCGCGATCGTGGTGACCTGAGGCGCGATCGGCGCCCGGCCTCGCCGGTTTTTCTCGGGCCTCCTCTCAATCGCGGATCGTGATCTGCTCTCGCCAAAGTATGGTCGAGGACGATCTGGCTCGCGCTGTGCGCGAGCTCGCGACGCTCAGCATCCGCCAGAGGGCGGAGCAGCTCTGAGCGGGCGGCAGCGCGAACCCAAAAATTCTCGCCTCTGCCTCGCCCTCCCGTCCTCCCGTCCTCCCTGTGAAAAAATCTCGGTCGTGCGAGGTGGCCCGGCTCCGCCCCAGCAGCTTCTGCGATTCGGGCTGCGGTTCGGCAGCCAATTCCTAAAACAGCAGCTTGCCGCCTTGGCCGATGGCGGACATGGCGTGTTGCACGTAGTCGATGCGGATGCCGGGCGAGGCCAGTTGCTGGGAGAAGCCGCCCACGATGGCTTCCGGCCATTTGCAGGCGTAGCAGCTGGCTTCGGACCACTGTGCGCGCAGCAGAAAGCCGAGCAAGTCTCGCAGCATGGCTTTGTCAGCGTCGACGTTCATGCCGCGCTTGAGCTTGATGGCGATAGCCGCGTCGAGCGCTTCGCCCATGCCCGCGGTGGCGGTGTTGCGCGGTGGGAACAGGTCGGCCGCGCCGAAGCCGAGGCCGCCCACGAAATTCGGTTCGCTGGTGTTGCGCGCGCTGGCCACCGAGCGCTGGCGCGAGGCCACGTAGTCGATGCAAAGCTGCTCGTACCCGTCGTTGCGATGCGAGCTGAGAGCGTGCCGCGCCGCCAGACAATGCCAGCCTTCCTCGAAGAAGTAGAAGTCGCGCAGCGGCTTCGGCCAGTAGGGTCCGCCGTAAAAGGCCATGGCGCGATCGAGCGCGCCCTTGAGTCGGTCGCGACTGGGTAGAGGCTCGGCCGCGCTTCCCTTCAAGCCATCCAGCTGCTGCTCGAGCAGCACGAGCGACAGCACAGCTTGGCCGGCCGCGTACAAAATCTCGTGCTCGCCCCGGCCGCGCCCCGCTTGGGCGTCGAAAGCCGGGAAAAAGCTGCCGTTTTCACGCTGCAAACGCAGCAGCAGCCGGCTCAGCTGGCCGATCAGACGGTCGTTGTCGGCGCCGGCCAGCTCACGGCAGCGGAGCATGGCCAAAAGAGGCAAGGCGCTCTTGCCCAGCCCGAATTCGTTGCCGTCGCTCAACGCGGACAGCTCGCCGAAGCGCCGCTCGGTCGGGGCAAACGCGCCGAGCGCGCGCTGTACGGCGTTCTTCAGGTAGGGGCCGCGGCCCAGCTCGCACAGCGCGTAGGTCGTACCGGCTTGCCGCGGCAGGTTGAGCGTCGCTTTGTCTTCCACGCCGGTGCTGGGATCGATGGAATAGCGGAAGGTTCCGTCGGGCTCCTGGGCACGCACGATGTATTGCTGCGCCAGCATCACGGCTTCCGCGACGCCGAACGGGCTCAAGGCCGGCGGCGTGGTGCGAGTGCGCGTCAGCCGATGCACGCCGCTGCTGTCGGCGGTGAGCGACTCGGTCTCGATACGCGCAAAGCCGTTGATGCCTTGGCCCACCCGCTCGGGCGGTGAGCCCAGCGCTTGGCGCACGGCTTCGCTCGAGAAGCCGTAGCTGACGTCGGGGATGGATTTCAGCGGGTGATTTTCGGAAAAAGCGTCGCCGAGGGTGAGCTGCCACGCGGGCAAGCACCGTTCCTCTTCGCACACGCCGTCGAGGCCGGGCCGCACTTCGAGCGCGTCCAGCAGCGGAAATGTGCTGGAAAGTGGCTTGATGGCCTTCACCAAATCGAGCACCAGCGTGGTGCCCGAGCGCACTTCTTGGGAAAGCAGCCGGTCGAGGCGCTTCAGCAGCTCGCGCTGGGTTGCCCCCTGCAAGCACGCCGAGGTGGCCGCGCCACGTCGCGGTACGTAGGCGACCAGCAGCGTCAAACGCTCGGGCGTCGGCGGACTCTTGCAGCGCGCCGGTCCGGCGCCTGCCACCGTGCGCCGGCCGCGCGCCGGCTCTTGCTTCGCTTGCTGTTCGAGCACGTCGCTCAGCGCGCTCGACAGCTGAGCGTCGGCCTGGCGCACCGGCTCGGCGTGGGCGGCGCTGCTGGCCAGGGGCAGCGTGAGCACGCACAACGCGCCCAGCGCCGAGCCGCCCAGCCCCAACCTACGCAGCGACCGGCTGCGGCGCGGCCAAGTGTGGAGCGCGCCCCAAACCGCGATCGGCAAGGTGAGCAGCGCTAGCACCAGCGCGGCGATCACGATGCCGCCCGCGACCGAGGGGCCGAGGCGCAAGTAGAGCTTGCCCACGTAAATGGCGGCCGCCGCCATAGCCCAGCCGACGCCCAAGAACGCCAACCCCGAGGCGATGGACAGCGCACGCCAGGCCCAAATCAGCCACACTGGCCGCCGCAAAAGCGCCGTGACGGCGGTGCCCACGTGCAAAATCGCCAACACCGTGCAGACCAACGCGAAGGTCGTGCCCGAGCGCCAGGGCAGGGCGCTTGCAGCCCAAGCAAAGACGGCCGCGTGTCCCACGCACGTGACGGCAAGGCTGACGCGGGGCAGCGACGGTGACGGTTCGCTCATAGCGGGGCGCATTCTTCCGCCGGGTTCCGCCAGAGTTCCAGAGGAGAATGGACGCTTTTGAATCTTGGCGCTCGGAGAGCCTTGTTGCTTTCGAGCGCCAGCACTAAAAGGGCAGCGTTGGCCCCGCCGAACGGCAGAAAGCGCATCCTCATCGTCGAAGACGACGAGAGCATCTCCCTCGGCTTGCGGATGAACCTGGAAGCCGAAGGCTACGACGTGCAAGTCGCGGCCGACGGCGAGGAAGGCTTGACGCTGGCCGGCGGCGGCGGTGTCGATTTGGTCATTCTCGACGTCATGTTGCCGAAAATGAACGGCTTCGAGGTGGTGCGCCAGCTGCGCGCCAAGCACGCCACGGTGCCGGTCATCATGCTGAGCGCGCGCGGCGCCGAGATGGACAAGGTGATGGGCCTCGAGCTCGGCGCCGAGGACTACATCACCAAACCCTTCGGCTTGGCCGAGCTCTTGGCGCGGGTGAAGGCCGTGCTGCGTCGAGATGGCTTGAGCCGCAAGCGCGTCGAAGCCGTCGTTCAAGCCGGTGAGCTCACCATCGACTCGGGCACGCGCCAGGTGAGCCGCGCCGGGGCTCCCGTCGAGCTGACCGCCACCGAGTTCGACGTGCTCTGGTGCTTGGTCGAGGCCCAAGGGCGCGTGCTGTCACGCGAAGAAATCCTCACTCAGGTTTGGGGGGTCGGGCACCACGGCACGCTGCGCACCATCGACAATTTCTTGCTCCAGCTCCGCTCCAAGCTCGAAAAAGACTCGGCCGAGCCCGAGCATTTGCTCACCGTGCGCGGGGTCGGCTACCGCTTCAAGGTCTAGGGGTGCGGGCGCGAAAGCCTCGCCAAAAGGCGAGCTTGGCGAGCAAGCACGCCGTATTGGCGGCGTAAGCCCTTGGTAGGCGGGGCGGAGTTGCGGTAACTAGGCCGCCGTGGATCAGAACCTCCTCCGCTCCTATTTCGCGACCGTGTACGAGCTGCCCTCGGACAGCGGCGTGATTCGGGTCTCGCTCGATGGGGAAATCGTCAAAGATGTCACGAGCTTGCCGCCGCTTTTGCGCCAGCGGTTCGCGATTCTGACCGCCTACAACCCGCGCTCTATGCTCTTGCCCCGGCGCGTCAACGACACCCGGCATCAGGTGTTGCGGGACCTATTGATCCTGGGTTGCTACCGGGTCGAGCACTGCGTGGGCTACGACGAGGAGCCGGAAGGGGTGTTTCGGGAGCCGGCCTGGGTCGTCCACGGTATCGCCCGGGAAGAGTCGATCCACTTCGGCCACACCTTTCGTCAAAACACCATCATCTACTGCCAAGATTCGCGCCCCGAGCTGATCGTGACCGACCCGACCTGCGACAGCATCGGCAAGACCTTTCAGGGGAACTGGCGGGTCCGGGTCTAATCTGTACAATGCGGCAAGTGGCTGCGAGAAGCTTTGTTCGCGTGCTGCTCGGGAGCGTCCTCTTGGGGGCCCCGTTTGCCCTCAGCGCGCATGCGGCAAGCTCGCTGGTAGGACCGTTGACCCAGCGCGCGGTCGCGCTGCTCATGGGGGTCACGGCGCCGTTGGCGGCGGCGCTCCCGGCCCCGGCCGAGCTCGAAGCAGAGGCTCCGTGCGATGCGCCGAGCACCTCGAGCGAGCTCAGCTTCGACGCCGCCAACAAGTCGACCGCGCACCGCGGCCTCAAGCCGGCGTCGAAAGCGAAGCCCGCCGCGTTGTTCGTTTCTGCAGCCACCGTGCTGAAGCTGGCGCAAAGCAACGCACGTCCTCGGGGTAGCTTCGTCGGCGCCACCGCGCAGCACCCGGCCGGGCTACGTCTCACCGGCGTGGCCGCTCTCGGCATCGGCGTTCAGGACGGCGATATCTTGACCGAGGCGCTGGGCATCACGCCGCACGGCCCGGGTGAGATCATCGGTGCCATCATCGAGGCGCGCGCCAAGCAAGCCCGGTTTCTGAGCGGCACCCTGTGGCGGCAGGGCCAAAGCTTCAGCCTCACCGTCGAACAACCGTACGTACCAGCGCGCTCCCCGAGCTGAGGAAGAACGAGAGCTCACCGGAAGCGGGGCGCTTGACGCTCCCCGCGCGTGCGGTAAGAGTCCCCGGAAATGGCTCGTACCGTGCACTGCGTGAAGCTCGACAAAGACCTCGATGGGTTGGAGAAGCCGCCGTTCCGAGGCGAGCTCGGGCAACGTGTGTTCGACACCGTGTCGGCGCAGGCTTGGAAGGGCTGGCTCGAGCACTCCAAGATGCTCATCAACGAGTACCGGCTCGATCTGACCAGCGAAAGCGGTCAGCGCCTGTGGATGACCGAGTGCGAAAAATACTTCTTCGGCGAAGGCAGCGCCGCTCCCGCCGAATTCAAAGCCGTCGAGTAGGCCCGGCTCCGGCACGGCCGCTTCTGCAGGCAGGCCGCGGCCAAGGATTCAACACATCTTGGGCTGCCGCGCCGCAGATCTCTTGCAGAAACTACCGTGGCGTCACAAGGCCACCCCGCGCGAGCGCGTCGGGCTGCTGCCGTCCTTCTGGGTCGTGTCGAGAGCCTCCGGGATTTCACAGGGAAGACGGGAGGCGTGCGGGGAAGGCGAGAACGCATTTTGTTTTTGGAGGACCAAAACCAAAAATATTTCCCTCGAGAGAGAGCGCAGGGGTTGAGTCCACGACGTTGCTGCAGACCCGCTGGCGGCAGCGCGAACCCCAAAATTCTCGCCTCTCGTCTGTCCTCCCGTCCTCCCGTCCTCCCTGTGAAAAATCTCGATCGTGCGAGGTGGCCTTTCGTCGCTACAGAAGCTTCTGCGATTCAGGCTGCGGGTTGGCAGCCCAAGAGGCGATGAGGGTCGCGGGTCATCCGGATTTGATCGGGATGCGCAGCGAGCCGCTGGAGACCGTGCGCGCGGGGGCTTGCGACGGGGGACGAGACGGCTGGAGCGAGGCCGTAGCGGCGCCGGTGTCTTCGGCGAAGACGACTCGGTTGCGGCCGGCGGATTTGGCCTCGTACAGCGCGGCGTCGGCGCGCGCCAGCCAAGTCTTGCCGGTGTCGCCCGGCCCCAGCACCGCCACGCCAATCGAGGCCGTGACGCTGAAGTGCTCGTTGCCCTTGCTGAAGCCGATCTCTCCAATGGCTTGGCGCACGCGTTCGGCGCGTTGGCGCACGGCATGGGACGAAGAGTCTGGCACCACCACCACGAACTCTTCGCCCCCGTAGCGGGCGACGAAGTCCTCGCGGCGCAAGAAGTTGCGCACCAACGTGTCGGCGACGCGGCGGATCACCTCGTCGCCGATGGGGTGGCCGAAGCGATCATTGACCGACTTGAAGTGATCGACGTCGATCATCAGCAAGCACGGCGTAGCACTCATCAAGAACGAAAGGTCCGCGACCCGTTCCAGCTGCGAGTCCAGAGAAGAGCGGTTGTGCAGCTGGGTCAACGGATCGAGCGCGGCGCTCTCGCGCGCTTCGTGCAGCTCGGCCTTCAGCTTGTGGATCTTTTCGCTGAGAATCTGCATTTGCTCTTGCTGCAGCTTCTTCCGTTGCTCCATCACGTCGGTCACGACTTGCACGACGCCTTCGGCCTCGCGCCGGATCACGTCCGCGTCGTTGGCGCTGAACGCCGCCACCAGGTGACCGAGCTGCGCTCCCACCTTCGCGTCGGCAGAGCGATCTTCACCAACCGTGCGGGTGAGGCAGCGCGCGAAGGCGTGCACGGCCTCGCGCAGGTTGGTCACGCTCGACGAGACGTATTCGCGCTCGTGCGCGCGGTGCGCGACGAAGTAGCGGCGCGCCCCTCCGAAATCGCGCCGTAGCTGGCCGCCTTCGACGCCCACTTGCTCACCCAGCGAAATCTTGCGCGCCCAGCCGTCGCACTCGCCGCGCGTGTCGTCGGCGCTCACGTTGTCGGTGTCGAAGGCGTGCTCTCCGAAGGCCTTCAGTAAGCCCACGACCGCGTCGATGGCGCTGTCCAACTCTCGATTTCCCGAGGTGGGACGGTCGACAGCCTCAGCGGAATCGGCGTCTGCAGGCCGATTTTTGTCGCGGTCGCCGCGTTCCGATACGGGAACGGAACCGGAAGGAGTGGGGGCGTTCCTTTTCCAGAACATGGGCCGTTGAGGCCTTGAACGGCCTATGATGCAGAAAGTTCAGGAAGAAATAGCCGCAGCCGCGCGGGGCTGCCCCTTCAGTTCGGTCGCCATGGTCCGTTTATAGCCCGAGAGGTTCAGGCATCTTGCCGCCCCACGCTTCCGATTCCGTCAAGCTCTCGTCCAGCCCGCCGATCGCAGAACGCGCCGGCCGTGTGCTCGTGGTCGAGCCCGAGACCGAGCGCCGTGCCGATTTGCGCAAGCTGCTCGAGCACGAAGGTTACGACTCGGTGTTCCTTCCGGACGGAGACGAGCTGTTGCGGCTCACCGCCGAGTACGAGCCTGACCTGATCTTGTTGGCCGCCGATCTGCCTGGCATGAGCGGGCTGGAGCTGGTGGGCGATCTGCGCGCCATGGACCCGCGCAACCACTACCCGGTCATCTTGCTCGGCACGGCCGCGGACGAGGAAGAAGTGGCGCGCGGGCTACTGGCTGGCGCCGACGACTTCGTGCCCGATCCGGAGCGCCAGCAGGAGCTGCGGGCGCGCATTCGCGTGCAGCTTCGGAACAAGCGCTTTTACGACGCGCTCGAGCGCGTGCGCAACGAGCGCGACACGCTGCGCCGCGATTCGCAAACCGATCCGTTGACGGGGCTGTTGAATCGTCGCTCGTTGCAGGCCGAGGTGACTTCGCGCTGTGAGGCGCGCGAGCGCTTCGGCGTGCTGTTCATGGACTTGGACCATTTCAAATCGGTGAACGACCGCTTCGGTCACGAGATGGGTGACCGCGTGCTGGTCGCGGTCGCCAGCGTGCTGAAGACGGCGCTGCGACCCGGCGACGTGGTCGGCCGCTACGGCGGCGAAGAGTTCGTGGGCGTGGTCGCGGGCGCGGGCCCGGAATCGGCGCGCTTGGTGGCCGAGCGCCTGCGGCGCGCCATCGAAGCCATGCTGCCGCCCAAGGGCGGGCCGACCAAGCTGACCATCAGCATCGGCTGCACCGTGTTCGATCCGCGGCAGAGCGACGAGCGCAGTGAAGAGCTGTTGCACCGCGCCGACATGGCCTTGTACGCGGCCAAGCGCACCGGCCGCAATCGGGTGGTGTTGGTGGCGCCGGGCCAGAGCATTCCGGCCGCCGTGGACCAAGACGCGCGCGGCTCGGCCAGCATGAGCATTCCCTTCACGACTCCGCCCGACAAGCCGCAGAACAGCGTGCTGCCCATCACCGACGTGCCGGTGTTGCCGTTGGAAAGGCTGCGCTCGGGATGAGCGCCCAACCGTCATTGACGATGGCCGAAGTGTCGATCACCGACAGTCTGATCGTACCGAGCGAGGGACCGGCGTCATCGGAGGATCCGAGCGTGCCGGAGCTCGAACGAGAGCTGGTTCGGCGGCTCAAGACCGGTCGGGCTGCGCTGCCCGTGCTGCCGGCTGTCGCGCAGTCGGCCATTCGCCTCGCCAACGATCCCGACGCGCGCATCACCGATCTGGCGTCACTCGTCGACACCGATCCGCCGATCGCGGCGCGCTTCATGTCGGTCGCCAACAGCGTCATCTACTTTCGCGGCTGGGTGACCAGCTCGACTCAGTCGGCCATCGTGCGCCTGGGGCTGGCCAGCACGCGCGACCTGTTGTTTCAGGTGGTCTACGCCAGCACCTCCGGGGGGCTGAAGAAGTATCAAAGTGCGGTCCAGGCGTCGTTCCGCCGCAGCGTGATGGCGGCGCACGCCGCGCGCGTCATCAGCCGTGAGCTCTCGATCGGCAGCGAATACGACTACATGAGCGGGCTCTTGCACGACATCGGCGAGTCGCGCATTTATCGCATCCTGGACGGCTCGAAGCTGCCGACCACGCCCGAGCTCGTCAGCTCCTTGGTGCGCAAGTACCACGAGAGCGCCGGCGCGGAGGTGGCGATGGCCTGGAAGCTGCCGACGGAAATCGTCGACGCTTGTGCCGCGCACCACGACCCGGCCGCCGCCGCCAACCCGCACGTGCGGCTGGTGATGATCGCCGACTGCGTCGTCGCGGCGCTCGACGCCGAGGTCGGCCAAGACAAGCGCGAGCTCGATTTCGAGCCGTTCGACAAGCTGCTGGTCGATCCTAGCATCGCGCGCAGGCTGATCGAAAAAACTCGGCCGTTCGTCGAAGGCACCTAGGGCCGGTCGCGGCGGTACGGGGAGGGCGGCGTGACGATGCGGTGCACGCTGGCCCGAACCGACGTTCCCTATGTCAGCGCCAGCTCGCCGTGCAGCAGGTGTGAAGCCTTCGACTCGCCGAACCGTTCGACGGGGGCACCGAACAGGCGCGCAATCGACACCAGCAAGCGATTGTTCGGCACGCCTTCTTGCAGGTTTTTGCCGTGCCGCAGATCGAGGTAGCGCCCGGTTTTGATCGGGAAAGCGCTGCCCGCCAGCAACAGCGTCGGCACCTGGCGCGAGCTATGGCGGGCCGGATCGCCCATGTCGCTCGAGGTCAGCAGCAGGCTCGAATCCAGCGCGCCCGCTTCGTCCAGCCGCGCGACGAGCCGCGCGACCTTGCCGTAGCTGTAGTGGTTCTGTAGCCCGAGCTTGTGCCAAGTTTCGGGCGTGCCGCCGTGCACCTCGTCGCGAGCGTCGTAGCGGTGGGCGACTTCTTGGTGCACGTCTTCCGGTAGCTCGGCCAGCAGCTTGCTGCGCGTGAGATCCGCCAAGTACAGAGTGGCGACGCGGGTCAAATCGCAGCTTACCGCGCGCGCCATCAGATCGATCTGCAGATCGGTGATGGCGTCGAAGTAGGGCTCGCCGCCGCCGTACGCTTTCAACCGTTCGAAGGCGGGTGGTGCTGGCGGCGCCGCGCAGCTCTGCTCCACGTGCGTCAGTCGCTTCTCGATGTCGCGCAGCGCCGTCGCGTGCTGCTCCAGCTTGGTGCGCTGGCTGCGCGGCGCGCGTTGGGCCAGCCGCCCGAGGTCGGCGCGGACGCGGTCCAGCACGCTCTTGCCCGCCCGGCGCGCGTGCTCGAGCTCTTCTTTGCGGGCTCCCAGCGGCGCACCGAACAGCTCCGCGTACACGCGCGAAGGGTCGATCCATTTGGGAACCGGGGTGCCGCCGCGCGACCAGCTGATGTTTTGTCCGACGTCGGTGCTGTCGCTGCCGACGCCCAACGTGAGGCTGGTGTGGGGCGTGTCGTTGCCCAGGCCGTGCTCGATGGCCAGAAATTGATCGAGCGAAGCGTTTTTGCCGTCACCACCGCTGCCGGTGAGGATGACGCGCGACCCGTCGTGGCCGGTGGTGCCGACTTCGATGCCGGCGCTCAAGTCGATGCCGTCCAGCACCAGCAGGCGGTCGCGAAAGCTCTTGCCGTAGGTCTTGGCGTCGTCGAACGGCGCCAGGCTCGAGTCTTCGAAGGCAATGTCGAAGCCCGGCCGCGGTTGCCACAGCTCGTGGGCGCGCCCGTGAGGGGTGTAAACGGTGATGAAGCGCAGCGGTGCGTTGGGGGTGGTGGCCGATTCGGCCCGTCCGTTGCTCTCCCGCGCCAAAAAAGCGCCGGTCACGCCCAGAGCCGCCAAGAAGCGTCGCCGTGAGACGCGCACTAATCGCCTCCGTTTTCGCGGAGCGCGAACAAGTCACTGGCGACGTAGGCGAGCAGCACCTGAAACAGGTTATCACGCTGAGCTTCGGGTAGCTGGGCGCGGAGGTCGAGGAACGAAGCCTCCACCGCGGGATCGGACTGCGCGCTGAAGTAGCGGAAGGCGTGCCGCGCAAAGCACTCGGAAATGGTTGGGTTTTCGAGCAGGGCGGCGGTCAGGGTCGCGCTCGAGTCAAGCTCGCGGGTCTGCGTGGCGTGGCTGCCCAGCCGCACGCTTGCGCGCGTGTCGACGGGCCTTTGGTGGTCGGTCGTCTGAAGGGCGCCCATCGCGTCGAAGCCTTCGAAGGTGAAGCCGATGGCGTCGAGCGTCGTGTGGCACGATGCGCAGCCGGGGTCGGCGACGTGCTGCCGCAAGCGCTCGCGGTTCGACAAGGTCGCCGAGGGCGGGGGCATCACCACCTCCAATCCGATCTCGGCCGGGCGCTTGACCCTTTCGCACAGCAGCTTGCGCATGACGAAATCACCGCGCTTCACCGGGCTGGTCACGTCTTCGTGGGCGTGGGCGGCCAAGAAGCTGGCTTGCTGCAGCACGCCCAGGCGGGCCGTGCCGCGCAGCGAGGCGCGCGGACCGTAGGTGGAGAGGCCATAAAAACGGGCCATTTCCGGGCCCACGGAGGCGAAGCCGCCGGCGAGCAGCGACTGCACCGAGGCGCCGCCGTTCACCATCACCTCGTCGACGTAGCTCTCGGTCTCGGCGAGCATGAAGGGCTTCAGCGCGTCGTAGGTCGGAAACAGCCGGCTGCTCTTGGCGGTGTCGAGCAAGCCGTCGACCTCCAGCCACTCCAGCACGAAGCGTCGGAATTGGTAGCGGGTGTCGGGCAATGCCAGCAGGCGCAGCGCTTCGACCACGCGTGGCTCGGGTTGCCGCAGGTCGCCGGAGCTGGCGGCGCGCAGCAGCGCTTCGTCGGGAGGCCCGCCCGTCAGCAGGTACGAAAGCTCGGAGGCTAGCTCAGCGTCGTCGAGCCGAATGGTGGTGCCGGCGGTGCCGCCGGCGCCCAGCTCGGTCACGTACAAGAAATTGGGCGACTCCAGCAGCGCTCGCAGCAGGAGCGACAGCGCGCTTTCGAAGCTTTCCCCGCCGGCAGCTTCGTCGCTCAGCAATTGCTCGAGCGAGCTCTGCTCGTCGTTAGTCAGGCTACGTCGATACGCCAGCCGCCCCAGCTCCGCGACCCGCTGGGCGCGGCATGGCGCCGAGAGCTCGTGACAACCGGCGTCCTTGCCGATCTTCTTCGCGGCGCGCCCGGCCAGCTCACTGATCAGGCCCGAGTAGCGGGTTGCCCAGGCGCTCGATACGTCCTGTCTGGCGTTCGGCGTGTAGCCCTCTTGGCGTACGTCCGGCGGCAGGTCGCGCGCGATGGTGGCCGGCAACCCGGTCACCCGCGCCAAGCTATTTTCCAGCTCGAAGTTGCTGAGACGGCGAGCTCGCGCCGGCAGCAGCTTGGCGCCTGGCTCCAAGCGCGCGTGCGCCGCCGAGATGCCGCGAGCGCCGCCGGTGGCGCAGCCCAGGACCACCAGGGCCGAACCGAGCAGCACCGCGCACAGGCTCGAGCGCATGCTTCAGTGCGCCGCGGGCGCCCCCGCGTCTGCCTTGGCGATGAGCTCCACGTCGTCGAGCCACAGATCGATGGGCAGCGACTTGACGTCCACGTTGACGGCCACGTTCACCACGCGCTCCGGGGTGAAGCGTGCGTCGGTGCCCCAGCCCCCTTGCTGCATCTTCTCCCAACGCATCTCGTAGCTGTCCCAGGCGTCGCTGAGCAGAAACAGCTTACCGTGGGCGTCGTAGCAGCGGTCCACGCAGGTGCCGCCGCCTTCCTTGGGCGTCACCTCGGGTACGGCCATGGAAACGCGAATTCTCCCGGGGCCCTTGGCGCGGAAGCGCAGGCCGGCAAAGCCCGAGACGTTCAGCGGACATTTGAGGCCGTCGCGCGTCCACTGCAGCGCCGCCCCCCAGACCACGCCCCAGTTCTTTTCTCCGGCCGCCGTCAAATGGGCGGCGTAGCGGTTGTCCTTGCTCGACTCGGCCGCGGGCAACAGCTCGGCCGCGAATGGCGCGGTCGGGGTAATGGTCGAGCCTTCGGTCTTGTCGCTAGCGGCGAACCAGAAACCGTCGCGCTGGAACCCTTTGAAGATGCGATCGTTGCCATCTTCGAAGTCGTCGATGATGCGGGCGTCGCTCACGGGGCCGTTCGTGCCGCAAGGGCCGAGGGCCGCCGGCTCACCCGCCGAAGGCGGCAGCGGCTTCTCGTCCAAAGCCGTCACGTGAGCGCCTTGCCCACCGAAGACGTGGGGACCCTCCGCGTCGTGCTGCATGCAGCCGCCGGCCGTGGCCAGCGCCAAGCCAAACGCCGGCCAAATGAGGGGAAGGAGCGCGCGCCCCGAGACGAGCTTGCTCATGCTTGCAAGGATAGCAACGAACGCGGGACAGGCGAGCCCACCGACCAGCAGCGGACGCCAAAAAATTAGCAGATCGATGTACAGTCCCGGGCGATGTCGGTAGCCACCATTGCAATGACCGAGGCGCTCCACGGCTATCTGTTGAAGACGACGGTGCGCGAGCCGGCGCTGCTCGCGCGTCTGCGCCAGGAAACGGCCGAGCTGCCCAACGGTGGCATGCAGATTTCGCCGGAGCAAGGCCAGCTGATGAGGCTGTTGGTCGAGCTCCTCGGCGTGCGCCGCGCGTTGGAAGTAGGCGTGTTCACCGGCTACAGCTCGACGGTGGTGGCCATGGCGTTGCCGGCAGACGGCCAGCTCGTCGCGTGCGACGTGAGCGAAGAGTGGACCAACGTGGCTCGTCGCTACTGGCGGGAAGCAGGCGTCGAGTCCAAGATCGATTTGCGCGTCGGGCCGGCGTTGCACACGCTGGATGCGCTGTTGGCAGCCGGGCAGGCGGGCAGCTTCGATTTCGCCTTCATCGACGCCGACAAGACGAGCTACGACGGATACTACGAGCGCTGCCTGAGCCTGGTTCGAGCCGGCGGCCTCTTGGCCGTCGACAACACGTTGTGGAGCGGGGCCGTGGCCGACCCATCGGATCAGCGTGACAGCACCCGCGTCATCCGCGCTTTGAACGAAAAAATTGCGGCCGATTCTCGCGTTACGGCCAGCCTCGTCCCCATCGGCGACGGCCTGTATCTGGCGCGCAAGCGCTGATGGCGAGCGGGCGCGCGGCCCCAGGCATGGGTGTCCTGGGGCCGGCGCGGGTTGGCGGAGCCGCCGGCTCGGTGGGTGGCTGCTACACGGTGCGCAGGTCGCGCTCGTTCCAGCCCATCAGGTAAAGCAAGGTGTCGAGGCGCTCGTTGTGGTTGAGCGAGAAGCTGGCCACCTCTTGCAGCTTGGGCTTGGCCCGGAAAGCGATGCCCAGCCCGGCGCTCTGCAGCATCAAGATGTCGTTGGCGCCGTCGCCGATGGCCACGCTTTGTTCGAGCCGACAGCTGTACACCTGGGCCATGTCCTTCAACACCTGAGCCTTGCGCTCGCTGTCGACGATCGCGCCGCGCACGCGACCGGTGAGCTTGCCGCCCTCGACCTCGAGCTCGTTGGCAAACGCGAAGTCGAGGCCAAAGCGCTGCTTCAACACGTCGACGAAGAACGTGAATCCCCCGCTCACCAAACCGATCTTGAAGCCCAAGCTCTGCAGCTTCTTCACCCACAGGTCCGCGCCCGGGGTCAGCTCGAAGCGGTCGATCAGGCTCTGGGCGCGCTCGAACGGCAGGCCTTCCAGCAGCTTCACCCGCTCCGTCAGCGCACCCTTGAAGTCGATTTCGCCGCGCATGGCGCGGGCGGTGATGGCCGCCACTTGCTCCTTCACCCCCACCAGCTCGGCCAGCTCGTCGATGAACTCGCCCTTCACGAAGGTGGAGTCGACGTCCATGCACACCAAGCGCTTCGTGCGCCGAAAGATGTCGTCCTTCTGCACCGCCAAGTCGACGCCCAGCTGCATGCCCAGCCGCAGCAGCTCGCCGCGTAGCTCCATCAGCTCCGGCGGCTTCAAGTCGGTGCCGGGGGGCAGATCGGCAATCAGCTCCAGACCGTTCAGGGCGTCGTCGGACAACGAGCGGATCTCGCGAATGTTCATGCGCCGCTCGGCCATGAAGCGAGTGATCTCCGCCGTCGCGCGTCCGTTCGAGAGCGGGCCGAGCAACGTGACGGCCAAAGCGGGCGCTTCGGGTGACTCGTTCGCCTCCGGCGCGTGCTTGAAGGGCGTGACTTCGAGCCTCAAGCCCAGATCCGCCGCTGCAAACAGAATTTTCCGCAGCGCGTACGAGTTCTTCGGCAGGTCCACGATCGCCGACAGCATCAGGTAGCCGTTCAGCACCGACTGGCCGATGTTGATCAGCGCCGCACCTTCTTGTTGGGCGATAATCTCGGTGAGTCGCGCGGTGACGCCCGTTCTGTCGGCGCCGGCAATGTGGAGCACGAGGCGGTCGGGGTGCTCGGTATTGGTCATGGGGCCGCTTAACATGCCAGGGCCGCTCCGCGCCGCAACGATCTGCACGACCATGTGCGACAGAGGGGTGCGAGGTCGCAGAAGTCTGGCGAGCAACCGACGCGACGCCGTTCTCCGTGCTTGCGCTCTCGGCGCCCGTGCCCGAGAGTAGCCGGCTCGTGCTGCACCGGATGACGCGAGTTTTTCGGCGTGAGAGCGGGTGGTCCACGGCCGTGGGCCTCCTTTCATGCGCGCTGCTTTGGGGAGCCCCGCTCCTCGCCCAAGTGCCGGCCGTTCCCGCGCCAGCCGAGACCGTGGCGCCACGGGCCCCCGCGCCTGTGGCAGCCCCTGCCGCCAGCGTGGCCGCGCCCAGGAAACCGGTCATCTCTGCCTCGCCCAGCGCCGCTACATCGGCCGCGCCAGCGCCGGTTGCGTCGGTGGCAGTCAGCGCCGCGCCGTCGGCCGAGGCTGTCCCGTCGGCCGAGGCTGTCCCGTCGGCCGAGCCACTGCCCAGCGTGGCGCCGGTGCCGTCGGTCGCCCCGACCCCGACCCCGAGCCAAGAGCCTCCCGCCCCACCCCCTGCGGCGGAGCCGGTGGAGCCGCCCCCGCCGCCCATTCCGGCGCCCGTACCCGCTTTTGCGGTGAAGCTCAGTGACGACGCGGTGTTTTCACTGCGCGCGGCCCTGGGCGGCAAATCCCCCGACGTGCGCGCGCGCGAAGCCAGCGAACAACTGAAGCGCGCCTACGAAGCCGAGCAAACCAGCGACGTCTCGGTTTCGCGCCGCGGCGACGTGGCGCTGCTGTCCGTCGGCCGCACCTTCATCGTCGAGCTCGACGAAGAAGAGGCCAAGCTTGCCGGAGCCAGCTCGCTCGAGGTGCACGCGGCCAGCACCGCCTCGGCCATTCACGCCAAGCTGGTCTCCGACCACAAGCGCGCCGCCATCGCCAAGAGCGCGTTTTCCTTCTCGCTCGTCGTCTTCTTCGCGCTGATCGCGTTTTACCTCATCCGCAAGCTCGGCGAATTTGCGGAGCGCGCTCGCTCCTGGTTCGACGCGCGCAGCGACCGCGACTTGTCGCTGCGCTTTCAGGGCATCGAGTTCGTACGTCCGGCCATGCTCCGCTCGGCCGGTGTCTTGGCCCTGAGCACGCTGAAATGGCTGGCGCAGTTCGGCGTGGCCTACACGTGGCTGGTCGTCGTTCTTTCGCTGTTCGAGTCCACGCGCGGCTACACCCAAAAGCTCACCGGTTTCGTGCTCGCGCCGTTGTCGCAGCTGATGGCGCGCCTGGCGACGGCTCTGCCGTTGCTCGTGGTAGCGGCGCTGGCGGCGCTGGCGGTGTTCGTGCTGGTGCGCTTCGTGGGCTTGTTCTTCGCCAGCGTGGCGCGCGGTGAAACGCCGCTCGGCTGGCTGCCCAACGATTTGGCGGCGCCTACCAGCGTGCTGTTGCGCGCGGGCATCGTGATTTCGGCGCTGGTATTTTTGGCGCCGGTAGTGACGGGCGACAACGACGGCGTGCTCGGGCGCGTGGGCGTGATTTCGCTGGTTGCCCTGGGCCTCGCCTCGACGCCCATTCTGGCCTCCGGAACCGTCGGCGCTATTTGGCTGTATGGTCGTCGCCTGCGCGTCGGCGAGTACGTGGAGCTGGGCGCTTACCGCGGCCGCGTCGCCGAATTGAACCTGCTCGAGCTGCGCCTGATCGTGACCGATCGCACCGAGCTCCGCGTGCCGCACCTGCTCACCCTGGTTCGACCCATGCGGTTGCTCGGCGCACGTCCTCGGCTCACGCTCGACATGTACGTCAACGCCGGCTCGTCGGTCACGGAGGTGCGTTCGTTGCTGGCCGCCGTTGCCGGCAAGGTCGGGGCCGAGCCCAGCGTCGAGATCGTCTCGGCCGACGCCGACGCCATTCGTTTCCGCATCGCCGCCACCTGCGAGTCGCTGGAAGCGCGCACCGCCTTCCACATCGCCGCGCTCGACGCGCTGTCCGGCGCCGGCATCACGCTCGGGAGAGACCGCGCGTGAGCGACGGCATTTGGCTGCTGCTCGGCCTGCTGCTCCTGGCGTACCTGGGCAGCAACCTCGTCGGCGGTCGCGCCATTCGCGGTTTCGGCCTGCCTTCCGGCTCCGAATACCTGGTGCTCGGCTTCGCTCTCGGTCCCCACGTGCTCGACGTACTGGGGCGCTCGCTCGCCCACACCTTCGAGCCAGTGGTGTTGGTCGGCACCGGGTGGCTCGCGCTGGTGGTCGGCGTTGGCTACACGCGGGTAGCCGACCGTTGGATCAATCCAGGGCGCGCTGCCGTGGGGGTGTTGCTCGGCGCGCTCAGCTGCTTGGCGGTGGCCGCCGCCGTCTATTTGGTGGCACCTCAGCTGGGCGGCTTTCAGGGGTTTTCGCGCTTGGCCATCGCGCTCGGCATGGGCGCCTGCGCTTCGGCCACCACTCGCCACTCCGTGCGTTGGGTCGTGGAGCGCCACGGGGCACGCGGTCCGCTCGCTGATTTCGCCGCCGACGCTGCGCGGGCCAGCGCGCTGGTGGCGCCGCTCACGTTGGCGGTTCTGTTCGCGCTCGCGCCCGGCGGGGCGCTGCCCAGCGTGCCGGTGCTCGGGCGCATCGCCATCACGCTCGGTTTCGGCGCCGGCCTAGGCTTGATTGCGGCCTTGCTGTTGGGGCGCGATTTTCGGCGCGACGAGAGCTGGGGCGTCTTGCTCGGCACCGGCTTGCTCACCGTAGGCGCCGCCGATCGCGCGGGGCTGTCGCTGCTCGGCGCGATGATCGCCATGGGCCTCACGTTGGCCGCGTCGCGCCACCGCCTCGAGATCAAGGCCATGCTCACGCCGACGGAAAAGCCGGTGCTGCTGCCGGTCACGCTGCTGGCCGGCGCCTACGTCAATCTCAAGTTGCCCACGTCGGTTTTTCTTTTGGTGGGGACGGCGGTGCTGGTGAAGGTCGCGACCCGCTTGCTGCTCGGCCTTGCCTTGTCGGTGGGTCCGGCGCGGGGCACCGGTGCCGATTTCGGTCTGAGCATGCTGGCCTCGGGCGGCTTCACGATCGCGGCCGCGCTGGCGTTTTCGACCCGCGTCCCGGGCGTCGCCTCCGACGCGGTGCTGCTGTTTGCGGTCGTGTCGACCATCTTGGGCGAATGGCTCGCGCCGGCCGCGCTTCGGCGCTCGCTCGAGCGGGCAGGGGAGCTGCACGCGGTAGATCCCGCGGAAATGGGGCGCCCCAGCGACGCCCCCGCCGAGCTGGTCGGGCGGGAGAGCCACGGATGAGCGGCCACGGAAGCGCCCAAAAAGGCTTGGCCACCCGCGCCGTGCAAGCGCTGGCGCTGGCGGTGTCTTTTGGCGTCCTGTTCGCGTTGTCGCACTTCACCGCCGACGTCGAATCTCGCCTGGGCGCGATGACCGCGATCGGCTTCTTGGTGCTGGCGGGCACGCTGCTCAGCGAGCTTCTCGAGCCGCTCGGCTTACCTCACCTCTCGGGTTACCTGCTGGCGGGCATCATCGGTGGTCCGCACGTGTTGCACTTGGTGCCGCACGAGGTCGTCAAGCAACTCACGCCCGTCAACACCCTGGCCCTGGCCTTGATCGCGCTTGCCGGTGGGGTCGAGCTCCGGGTCGAGACGCTGCGCTCCGTCGCCAAGAGCTTGGCGTACGCCAGCCTGATCCAAACCGTCTTGGTCCTGATCGGCATGGGCGGCATGTTCCTGCTCTTGGCGCGTTACATTCCCTTTGCCCAAAACCTCGAGCTGCGCCCGCTGCTCGGAGTCGCCCTGCTCTGGGGCGCGTTGTGCGTTACGCGCAGCCCGTCCGCCTGCATGGGCATCCTGTCGCAGACCCGCGCCAAAGGCCCGCTGGCCACGTTTTCTTTGGGTTTCATCATGCTGTCGGACGTGGTGGTGGTGATGATGATCGCGACCGCCATCATGCTGGCGCGCCCGCTAATCACGCCCGGCGCCTCGATCTCGATCGACGACTTCAACGTGCTGGGCCACGAGATTCTGGGCAGCGTCTCGATGGGCACGACCCTCGGCCTGATGCTGGCCATGTACCTGCGCTTGGTCGGCGGCCAGTTGATTTTGGTGTTGCTGGCCCTGGGTTTCGGCGTCACCGCCGCGCTGAAGTACGTTCACGTCGATCCCTTGCTCACGTTCCTGGCGACGGGCTTCGTCGTTCAAAACCTGTCGAACCAGGGTCCCAAGCTGCTGCACGCGGTCGAGCAAATGGGCAGCGTCGTGTTCGTGCTGTTCTTCGCCACCGCCGGTGCCGAGCTCGACGTGCCGCTGCTCAAGCAGCTTTGGCCCATTGCCCTTGCGCTCTGCGCCGGCCGCAGCTTCTTCACGTACATCGCAGCCAACCTCAGCTCGCGACTGGCGGGTGATCATCCCGTGGTTCGCAAGTGGGGCTGGTCGTCGCTGGTATCGCAAGCGGGCTTGGCGCTGGGGCTGGGCGTGGTCGTCAAGAACTCCTTCCCGAGCGTGGGCGACGGGTTCGGTTCGTTGGTGATCGCCGCCGTTGCCATCAACGAGATGGTCGGCCCGGTGCTGTTCAAGATGGCGCTCGACCGCACCGGCGAGACCGACACCGGCGCGCCGGTGGCCCGTCCCTCATTGCCGCCCCCTCCCGAACCCGCGCACTGAGCTGAGAAAGCCCCGCTCTGCCCGGCAACCCCCTGCCGATAGCGGAAATAGTCTCATCAATGCAGACATTTAGCCGCTCGGTGCCAATCTCTACTTTGCCGATAGGGATTTAGTGCTAAGACCAATAGGCGATGGACCCGATTGTTGCGTTGGCAGGCCTGCTCGTGGGCTTCGTGGTCGGTCTGACCGGGATGGGCGGCGGCGCTCTGATGACCCCCATCTTGGTGTTGCTGTTCAAGATCGAGCCGCTCGCCGCGGTGTCGAGCGACATCGTCGCCTCGATGATCATGAAGCCGATCGGCGGCAGCGTGCACTTCCGGCGCGGCTCGGTGAACAAGGAGCTCGTCAAGTGGCTGATCATGGGCTCCATCCCGTCGGCCTTCTTGGGCGTGGTGTTGCTCAAGACGCTGGGTCACGGCGCGGCTCTGCAGGGCGTGGTCAAGACTTCGTTGGGGGTGGCGCTCTTGGTCGTCGCCACCGGGCTCGTGGTGCGGCCCTTGCTCACTCGCTCGCGCAAGCCGGGCGACAGCATGATGCCGATCCAGGTGAAGAAGCTGCCGACGCTGCTGATCGGTATCGCCGGTGGCCTCATCGTCGGCCTGACCTCGGTCGGCTCCGGCTCGTTGATGATCATCCTCTTGCTGATGCTCTACCCGAGCTTCAAGCTGTCGGAGCTGGTCGGGACCGATCTGGTGCAGGCGGTACCGCTGGTGGCCTCGGCCGCGCTGGGTCACGTGCTGTTCGGTGATTTTCAGTTCGCGCTCACGGCGTCGATCTTGGTCGGCGCCGTCCCCGGGGTGTTCATCGGCGCGCAATTGTCGTCGCGCGCGCCCGATCACATCATTCGCCCCGCGTTGATCATCGTGCTCTTGGCGTCTTCGTCCAAGCTATTGGGCGCCAGCAACCAGGTTGCGGCGGTTGCGGTTGCGGGGGTAGCGCTGGTGATGGGCGCGGTCAGCCTGGCTTTGAGCGCGCGCCGCAAGGCCAGCGCGCAAAAGGAGTTGGTCGACGACGTCGCTGCGGCGCGCTGAAGTTCTCGACGACCGAGCGGCCTCCCCGCGCCCCAACCCTCGCTCCGAAGGGTTGACTCGCAATCGATAGTCCAGCAGGGCTTTGCCATGGTCCCTCGACCGACCGATAGCGGCAAGAAGACCTCGGCAGTCTTGGGTCTGCTACGCGAGCCCACGCTGCATTTCTTCGCCATCGCCGCGGCCGCGCTATTGCTGCAACGCCTGGTGGTCGGCGATGCGCGTACGATCGAGCTGGGGCCCGCGCTCGAGGCGGATTTGCTACGGCGCTACCACGACCAGATGGGCCGCGCGGCGACCAGCAAGGAAGCTGGGGAAATCATCGCCAACTGGAAGAACGAGGAAGTGTTGTATCGGGAGGCGCTGCGCGAAGGGCTAGATCGCGATGATCCGGCGGTCCGCAATCTACTAGTTGGCAAGATGCGCGAGCGCCTGCTACTGCAGACGCCGCTCGGCGAGCCCAGCCCGGCCGAGCTGCAGCAGTTCCTCGAGGCACACCGGGCCGACTACGAGTCGCCCTTGCTCTACGAGCACGAGTACGTGGTGTTTCCGAAGCGGGAGCCGGGAGCCGAACGGCTGCGGGCTAAATACCAGCGTGAGCTCCGAGCGGGCGCGACGCCGACGTCACTCGGCTTGCGTAGCACCGTCGCTAACGTGAACCGCGAGCGAATCGAGCAAGAATTCGGCCCCTCGGTCGCCGACCAGATTCGAAGCTTGCCGGTGGGGCAGTGGCAAGAGCTCGAGACGAACGACAGCCTGCTGCTGGTCAAGCTCAACGGGACCCAAGGCGGTTTGGCCGCGCCCGAGTTGCTGCACGAACAATTGCGGGCGGGTTGGAAGGCCCGCAAGGCGCAGCAGATCTTGGAGCGGGCAACCCAGGACGTCGCGCGACGCTACCGCTTCAAGGAGAAGTCTCGATGATGCGGCTCCTGCTCTTGTTCGCCGCTCTCTTCTTGTTCGCGCCGAAATCGGCAGCGCATTCCTTCGATGCCGCGACCTTGACGCTGACCGAGGTCGCAGACGGAAAATTCGTCATCGACTGGCGGACCACGGCCAAGACGCTCGAAACGCTGCAAGAGCCGGCGCTCTATCCGAAGTCGTGTCGGCAGCAGGGAACGCTGCTCGAGTGCGGCTCGCTGGGGCTGGTGGGCGACATCGAGTTTCCATGGCTGGCAGGGGGCGAGTCGAGCGTGACGGTGGTGATCGACTGGAGCAACGGCTCGCGCCTGCTGCGTGTCGTCAACGGCCGCGCGCCAAGGCTTACCGTCTACGGAATTCCTGCTTCCGCCGGGCTGCGCTTCTTGCAACCGATCGCGGTCGACTACACGCGGCTCGGCGTCGAGCACATTTTGACCGGCTTCGATCACCTGATGTTCGTGCTGGCGATCACGATCCTGGTGCAGCGTCGCAAGGCGCTGCTAGCGGCGATCACCGCGTTTACGGTGGCCCACAGCCTCACCTTGGCGGCGACCGTGTTCGGCTGGTTCAGCTTGCCCTCCGCCGCGGTGGAAACCACGATCGCCCTTTCGATCGTATTGGCTTGTGCCGAGTGCCTACGACCAAACGACTCGTTGGCGCGGCGGGCGCCCTGGCTGGTGACGCTCGCCTTTGGGCTCTTGCACGGTATGGGTTTCGCTTCGGCGCTGCTCGAGGCCGGGCTGCCGGAGAAGCACGTGCCGTCGGCGTTGCTGTTCTTCAACCTCGGCGTGGAGCTCGGCCAACTGGCAGCGCTAGCGTTGTTCATTACCGTCGGACGGCTGGTGGGGCGCATCGAGCGGCGCCCGGTCTGGACTACGCCGGCGTTCGTGTACGCGATGGGCTGCCTCGCCGCCTTTTGGTCGCTGGAACGGGGCGTCGCGATGTTCACGAGTGCAGCGCAACTCAGATAGGGGCAGCCATCGAAACCGACGCTGCACGAGCGCGCACCTCGGCCACTTGCCGGTTATGGCCGGTCGAGGTGCTGCTACTCGACCGTCACCGCGCCAGCGTCGAGTGAGATTTGGTAGTAGCCGTGCGGGTCCCAGGCGATGGTTTCGCCCTTCTGCTTGACGACACCCCCCGTCGTCGTGACGCGCACACACATGTTTGGCGGGAACTTCGCCGGTAGAGTCCAGGTGGCGCTGGTGGTGGCGGAGGCCGGGATGAGCTTTTGCCCCTGCCAGTAGGCGCCGACGTTGGTCATCCCTTCGACCCAAAAGCCATCGGTCACCGCCTTCGACATGGAGGCGGTGACGTTCGCGATCGGCACGGGCTGGTACGTGCCGTTCTGGCTATCGAAGCCGTGAATCACGAAAATGCGCCACTTGCCTGCGGTGATGGTGGCGCTCATGGTGCCCGAGGCCTCGCCCGTCGCGGGCAGATAGGCGGGCAGCCTGAACGGGTCGGTGTTGTCGCGCGGCCCGACCGTCGACACGTTGCCGCAAGGACCGCGATTTTGAAACAGGTTGGCCGGAGCCGCAAAGGCCGCCCACGCGTCCGCGCAATTCGGCGCCGCCATGCTGTTCACGGTCACGCCAAAGTTCGTCTTGAGCGTGTTCTGAGCGTTCGTCACCTCGGCCTGCGAAGCGCTGCCAGGGTGGGTCTGAGTATGATTGGCAATCTCTTGCCCGTCGGCGATGGTCGCCTTGTACCCGGAGCCTGCACTGCTCGCGATCAGGAACCAGGTAAAGTGCCCTCCTGTTGCCTTCAACGCGGCGTAGTTCGCCAGCTGGGACGGGGTGTTGTCGTCGAAGGTGAACGACGCGGCGCCTTTGAAACCCGCCCAGTCCAGCACTTTCAAGCCGCCCGCCGCGCCCGCCGGCTTGGCGACGCCGGTCATGCTCGGCGCCAGCGACAGGTTGTCGCACTTGAACGTCGCCCCAGGACCCGAGCCGCCGGCAGCGCTACCGCCTGCGCCGCTGCCGCCCGCGCTGCTACCGCCCGCGCCGCTGCCGCTTGCGCCGCTACCGCCTGCGCTCGCTCCTGCCGCACCACCCGTGCCTGGCGAACCGGCGGTTGGCGCGCCGCCGACCGCGGTGCCGCTCGAGCCGCCGGCCGTGCTTGCCCCGCCGCCACCCGTCGACGGACTGCCGGCCACCGCGCCGCCGCCGGATGAATTGCCGCCGACCGCGCTGGTGCCCGCGGTCGTGTTGTTGGAGCCGCCTGAGCCGTCACCGCTGCCCACGTCCAACGAGCAACCGACCACCGACAACATCAACGCCGACACCGGAATAAATTGCTTCATTTACAAAGCGCCTCCCAGACGCGTACCGAGGTGGGGCGGTGCGAGCAGCTCGCCGCAAAAGCTAGCACTTGCTTCAATGCGAGCGACTCGCTGACGAACCATCGCGAAACGGCCATGCGAGCCGTGATGAGAGTCGTCATGCAACGGAGCCACAACATTGCATCGCAGCCGGATAGTCCGAGTCGCTAGCATCAACGGGCCTGCGGCGAACGAGGCAAGACCGCCCGCGGCTTCTTGCCGTAGCGCTTGCCTAGCTCGAGGTTGGAATCGCGCTCGACGGCCCAGGCGGCCACGAGCGCTGCTCCCGAAGAAGTCTTGGTTGACCGACATCGGCGCCAAGCAGTGCTGCGGGAGAGCTATTTTCCGTCTCGAAATCGGAGGGGGAACGAGATTTTGAACCTCGCTTGCCGAGCGGATGCTCCGCCTTCGGGGACAGCAAAAAGCGCGCCGCCGGCCTGGCGCCCGTCTCTAGCGAAGATTCGGCGGCTGCTGACGCTGCCGCGGTTCCGCTCACACGCGGGTTTGGCGCCAGGTACCGCGGCGGAAGGCGAGCACGGAGACGACCGCGAATACCGAGAACGAGATCGCCAAGGTAGCGAACACGCCGTAAGGCCCGAGGCTCGTGTGAGTAGACAGCAGCCAGGCCAAAGGGATTTGTAGCGCCCAGAATACGGCCAGATTGATCAGCGTCGGCGTGCGCGTATCGCCGGCACCGTTGAACGATTGGCTGACGACCATGCCATAGGCATAGAAGGGGAAGCCCAAGCTCACGATGCGCAGGTAATTGACGGCGTAACCTGCCACCTCGGTATCGGAAGTGAAAAGCCTGACCATGGCCGGCGCGCCCACCAAGAAGACCACGCCGATCGAGCACAAGAAGGCGGCGCTCACGTGGCTGGCGCGCCACACCGCGGCCTCCGCCCGATCGGGTTGCTTGGCGCCCAAATTCTGGCCGACCAGGGTGGCCGCGGCATTGGCCAGGCCGAACGCCGGCAAGATCGCGAACATGAAGATGCGAAAGCCGATGGTGTAGCCGGCAAGCGGCGCGCTGCCGAAACCCGACAAGATGCGCATGACCCCGATGTAGCTCGTCATCGAGATCAGCATCTGACCGGTAGCGGAGGTGGAGAGCTTGAGCACTTGCCACATCAGGCCCGGCTCGAAACGGAGGTGGCGCTTGGCGATCCTCATTTTTCCCCGGCCGCGACCGAGAACGTGAAGCTGATAGAGCACCGCGATGCCACGGCCCAGCGTGGTCGCAACCGCCGCTCCCATCACCCCCAGCTTCGGGAATGGACCTACTCCGAAGATGAACAGTGGGCCGAGCACGATGTTGAGCGCGTTGCCGAGCCAGAGTACTCGCATGGCCTGCGCTGCATCGCCCGCGCCGCGGAACACGGAGTTGATCAGGAACAGCAGAAAGACGGTGACGTTGCCGCCCAGCATCACCCGCGTGAAACCCGTACCGCGCTCGATGATCGCGGAATCGGCGCCCATCAGTCCCAGCAGTTGCGGGGCGAATATCGCGCCCACCGCGCCCAGCAAAAGCGCGATGCCGACGCCCAGCCAAATGCCTTGAGCGGCCGTGCGCGAGGCCGCCTCCGCGTCCCTTTCGCCGATGCGTCGTGCGACCAGCGCCATTGCCCCGATCGAGACGCCCATCGCCAGCGAGTAGACGATCATCATCATCGACTCGGTGAGGCCCACCGTCGCGACTGCCGTCGCGCCCAGGTGGGCGACCCAAAAGACGTCGACCATGGCGAAGATCGACTCCATGATCATTTCCAAGATCATGGGCACCGCGAGCATGACCAGCGCGCGGGCGAGCGGCGCCTCGGTCAAGTCGGTTTCGACGCCGCGCACGGCGTCGGCGAGCAGGCGCCACCAAGGAAGGCGTGCCGTGGACGTGGGAGCGGAGGCGACGAAGGGGCTGGAATCGAGCATGGCGTCACAGAGACGACGAACCATGACTGGCGATTTCGACAGCTTGAAGAACGATTTTATAGGATCTCCAACTGTGCGCTATTGTTGCTGTTTTTTTGATGGAACAGCTTCTGGCGCCGCAGCCGTTCGACTACTTCCAACTCTCGTTAGCGGCCGATGCGGCACGGTCCTACCTCAACACTTCGCTCAGCATCGGCTTTTGGCACTGACGGCGGGCCCTTATCCCCCGAACTCCAAGCCGAGCAAGAACCGATACTGCGTGTACGCGAAGGGGACGCCCGTCACGTGGGGAACCGGGATCGCGATGTAAGTGGGATCGATGGTGAGGTAGAAACCGCGCGCCAGCTTCCACTCGACGCCGAGCAGACTGACGCCGAAGAATGGGCCGAAGCTGCCTTTCGGGGCGCCGACCAAATCGAACAGCAGGTACGAGGCGCCGGCCGACAACGTGGTGCGGATGTTGACCGGTTGGTACCGCAGCTGCCAGCGGCGGATCAGGCTCACATACGCGTTTCCGGCCCCCGCCCGCAGCTTGCCGGGGCTGATGGCCAACCATGGATTCCATTCGGCATCGAAGCCGAGCATGAACGCCTCGCTGAGCTGATAGCGTAGGCCGAGGCCGCCCGAGAGCCCCGGCTTGTCGTAGGACGCGCCTAGCGCGGCGCGCGCGAAGAAGGCGCCCGCTCGGTCCTTTTTGGCCAGAGTTGCCGCGTCGCTATTGCCTTCGAGCGCAGCGACCGGGGCGGTGATGCCGCCCGTTTCAGCGGCCTGCGCGGAGGGTGCCGACATGCCAAGACCCACAGCCGCGAATACGACCGACGCCGCCACCCGAACCCACCGCGAGCGCTTGCGGGTGGCGCGCACTCCAACGGCGAGCAACGCCAGCATGCCTGCAAACAGCGACGGCGTTGCCGAGCCGCGCGGGGAAGCGCCGGCGGCTCGGCAGCCGCACGCCGTCGTGTCGTAGTCGTGCTCGGGCGCGTCGCACCAGTTGTTATCGAAGGTGCAGTCTACCGATTTGTCGAACGAGGTGTATTTGGTGACAACGTCGTCTATTGCTTGCAACTTTGCCTCGGGGCGTTGAGTTTCGAAAAGGGCGCTCAGCGCCGCCGCGCTGGCTTCGATCGCGAGCTCGTGCCGTTGCGTACGCAACGCGTCCGGATCGTCGCAGCGGTCCATCTCCGACAGGTGGGGCGGACCGTCCACGGCCTCGTCGAGCTTGTTTTCGGCGAACTCGGCGAAATTGAGAACCACCCGAATTTTCAGGGCTGTTTCGGGATCTCGATAGGTGTGGGTGAAGCTGTCTTGCAGGGCATGCAGAGCGTGCGCCGCATGCAGGTGAAACGCCGGCACCTTGACCTTTACCTTGCCGCGAATGGCCAGCGAGACTTCGATTTCCTCGCGTTTGCTGGCATCGGGTAGGCCGTCATCCCCCAGCGCGGAGACCGCGGCGCGCAACTCTTCGCGAATGTAATCCTGACAGTCGGCGTGCGCTTCTTTGCTGCCGTTCGGTTCGTTCTGCCCGGGAGCGCGCAGACAATGTTGGCGTTGAGCGCGAGGATCGGAGTTCACCTGAGCCAGATCGCTCAGGCTGGTCGTAGCCAGGTCGGCGATGTCGTTTTGGCGGATACCGAGCAGCAAGGTCACCAGCCCAATCTGCTGAAGGTCCTCCGGAACGTCGAACGGTACGTCTCGAATCAACGCGGTATCTTCGCGCGTCGGTGCGGGCTCCATCGTGCGCTCGGGCAAGTCGGCTACCGTTCGTCGCCACGCCTCGATCGTGACCTCTTCGTGGCAACCGCGGGTGGCGGGGCTCTGGACGGTGAACGCGTGGGCGGGGCTGGCCAGCAGGGCGACCATCGCCCCGATGCAAACCTGCGAGGCACGTTTCGTCGCACGCGCGCATTCTCGCCTCACCGCCCTGTGCTTCAGACTCCCAATCTCGCTGACCCGTTGCAGCTGTCCAGGCATGCAGAGCTGCTAAAAGCAAGCCGTATGCCGTGCGCGCTGACTCGGCAGCCAGTGATGGGCTGCTAGCGGTGAGAGCCGGAAAAATCCGGAAGTGAAAAGGGCTTTCGGTTGATCTCCAAAGGCTCTCGAGCGTGCGTCACCTCGAGATGTTGCTCGGTCATTGAAGCGCACGCGCCCGCCGTGGTGGGGGCCGGCACGCTCAAGCCGGCGGCTTCAGCTTGCGGCAGCCCGCGCATACCGCGCTTCCGCCGGGGCCGTCGTCGCATTGCTCCTCGGGCTGAACGATGTTGTCGCCACAGTAAGCGCCGAGCTTGCAGCCTACGTCGCACTCGTTGTAGCCGCCGTCGTTCGTACCGTCGTCGCACTCTTCACCGAAGCTCAGAATGCCGTCGCCGCACACGGCCGCGCAGTCGCTGGGAGCGGCTTCGAAGCCGGACAGCGTGAGGCGGAACGAGGAGCCATCCTTCTTTCGTTCGGCCTGGAACACGACGATCTTGTAAACGTTGCCCGGCGTGAGCCCGAAGCGGGCGGCGGAGGTGGCGTTGATGGTGACCGAGCCATCCATCGGCACGTGGATACCGCCGAGGTCGACGGCGAGGCGGCCGTTGATGAACACCCACACGTCGTCGTCACCCGTAAAGTCCAGGCGTGCGTTGGTGGTCGCCTCGTAGCGGAACCAGTACTGCACCTCACTCGTGAAATAGAAATTGTGCTTGGGTGCCCCGGGGAAAAATTGGCTTTCGTTCGGCCACCCGTTGTATCCGTATTGAAGAGGAAGGCGGGCCGCGCCTTCGTCGCGGGTCGCACCCATCACGCCGTCGACGGGGAAGAACACCGGCGTGCCGTCGTACTCCTTGGTGACGCCGCCCGTGCACCACTGGGCGGGATTACTGCTGCACGGTTTGCAGTCGGCCACGCAGGCGGCGACCAGGCCATCGAACTGAGTCTTGCATTTCGTGTCGCAGGCTTCGGCTGCGGTCGTCTGCGCCTCGATGTTCGCTTCGAGGGTAGCGATCTGCGCCTCGAGTGTAGCGATGGCTGCGGCATCGGGAGTCGGTTGCGCGTTCGCCTGGTCGAGTTGCTGCTGTCGCTGCGTGAGCTCCCTCGTGCTGGAGTCGAGTTTGTCATGGTCGGGTCGGCACTGGTTGTCGCACTGCAGTGAGCTCTGTGTGCGGGTCGTGCAACCAGGCGCGCAGGTGGCTTGGCTCGTGGCTCCCGTAACCTGCTGTTCCGAGCCCTGACCGGCCGCAGGTGCAACGTTGACGACCAGCTTTTCCCCATTCTTCCCGAAGCGGTTGACGTAGCCGCCGCTGCCGTTGTCGAACAGCACGAGACTGTCGACGACGCGCACCACGCCGTCCCCATCGCGGAACCAAGTTCCGAAGCTCTGCGCAGACTGAATGCACGCCGAGGCCGGCGCCGTCCCGAGCACGGGACGCCCTTGTGCGTCCAACATGGCCGCGGCGATGCCCGGCACGATGGGAGCGCCCTCCTTGATTCCGCACTCGGTGCCACCGCCGAAATCCGGATGGCTATCCCCGAAGTCGCGGAAAATAGCGGGGACCCGCAGCACGCATTGGCCATTGACCTTTTCGCACTGCGCCTCCTGCTTACAGGTGAAGCCCGTCTCGATCGTGCAGCTGGCAGAACAGCCGTCGCCGTCCAAGGTGTTGCCGTCATCACACTCTTCGTTGATGACCAGCCCGTCACCGCATTCGGACGTGCACGATTGCCCCTGGCAGTTCGGCTCCCGCAAGCACAAGGACGAGCAGCCATCGAACGGCACCGTGTTGCCGTCGTCGCAGCTCTCGGCGCCCTCCACGATGGAGTTGCCGCACTTGGCGTCGGAGCAGACGCTGGGAGACCCCTCGCATTTCTTGCCGAGCTCGATCTTGCAGTGCTCGGAGCAACCATCGCCCGATACCGTGTTTCCGTCGTCACAGCGTTCGCTCGATGCGACGGCGCCATCCCCGCACCGCGCGATCTCACGGCACGCTTTGCCAGGACTGGCGCAGCTAAAGCCGCGTTCGACTTGAAGGCACGTGTCACTACAACCGTCGCCGGACATCCGGTTGCCGTCGTCACACGCTTCGTCGTCGGTGAGCTCGCCATTGCCGCAGTTCGGCGGCGCCTCCACCGGGCCGCCACCCGTGTTGAGAATGGGACCGTTTCCACCCGAGAGATTGAGGCTGCCACCCTGCACGCTCGCCCCGCCAGCAACGGACAGATCACCGCCGCTGCCGATGCCCGAATGTCCGCCGCTTGCGCTGCACGCGCTGGCGACTACACCGAAGATCAAACCTGTGAGGGAGACCCGGAGGAATTGCAATTGATGCACGGCGCTTGAGGTCTGCCACGGTGCGGGTGATCAATCGACCGGAATTGACGCTTCCGTGATCCTTTATCTTGTGCCGGCGCTGCACTTCTTCCGGGTAGCTGTGTAGCTGGCGGAGGTCCCGTGTCGTGCCGGCATTGGCGGCGCTTGGCTGACGCGGCGGCGGCCGCGGGCGCACCTTCGTAAAGGCGGTTTCGAAGCTGCGGGGACCTCAGAAAGCGCCGGCCACGAGCACGCCGTTGTACCCAGCGCTCGCGACCGGCTCGATGCGCAGCGGTCGGTCGTGCAGCGCCGGCAACGCTAGCCCAACTCCAGCCCCGAGCGCCGCGCCAATCAGGACATCGGACGGGAAGTGGCCGCCCGATGCGACGCGCGAGTAGCCGACCAATGCCGAGCCCGCCGTGCCTGCGCCGAACGTGAGCCATCCCAGCAGAGGCTGATGCAAGCGTTGCAGGGTGCGCAGCGCGGCCACCGACACGGCCATGGTGTTGGCGACATGACCGCTGAAAAAGGAGCGCGCCGCGTTGGCATTGGTGCGTTCCTCGAGCGGCGCGCGGTCTGAATAAACGCGCGGGCGCGGACGCGCGATGGCAAAGCTTAGCGATACCTGTGTCGCGCTCGTGACCAGCGCGGACTCCACCAGCACTAGGTCGTCGTTGGCGCCATTGACGAACCCCTCGTCCGCCAAGACCACGACCAGCGGCATCGCCAGCGTCGATACCGTCGCAACGTCGCCGACCGTCGTCCACGATCGGTCGTAGTTGCCGGCGGCGAAGCGGTCGAAGTGGTTGATTTGCTTGCGGTCGCAATCGGGAGCGCAGCTGGCACCCGGAAGCTCTGGCAAGACGAAAAAGCTAGAAGCGGCCGCGCCCGCGATCAGCACGATCGGCAGGTCGAGGTCGAGCTTCAGGCGATATGCCGGTTGGCGACTTCGCTCCTGGGCCTGCGCCGGTACCGCGAATGCCCCGACGACCAGTGCGACGACCAACCAACCGAGCGCATTCTTCGCCAGCTTCACGTCGCGGCTCCGGTGCAAGGCGCGGGCCAATGCTCGACCGCGTGATTGTCTTATGTTCATCGAGGGAACGTGCGTGCAATCGCGGCGGTGCGTCGCGGTGTGGCCGAATGTCGCGTAGGGCGTGCCGGGGCGATTGGTGAGCGCGCTCGCCGAGCTGGGACGGTTTGCCGATCCGTGTGGGCTCGATCTTGCGCGACGCCGCAGGGTGCAACCTGCGTCCGAATACCGCCATTCCGCTAGCGCGGAGCCAGGTAAGGGGCTCGCCGCAGGATCCCCGGCCTGCACAGCGGGCCACGCACGCGGGAGCTTGTGGAGCGTGCGGAGGTAGTCGAGGGCGCCGTCGTCCAACGTTTGGAAGGCGCGGAATCGACATCCTGGGTGGTCAGGGTCGAACCAGACGGTCTTGCCGGCGATGATTTCGTTGCAACGGAAGAAGCATCAGTCGCCGTTGCTCTTCACGTTTCCGACAGGTGTCAAACGATCGTCGATGCGAGCCATTGCCTGAACGGTAGGCGCGCAGAACCGCCGCGTAGTTAGTCCTTTGTTTTAGAGGTGGTGTGCCGTGTTTTCGCCTTGTTCACTGCTCGAGATCGCGCCGCAGAATCGAGCTTGGCGTCACGCAATCAGGCGGAAAATGGGCCGAGGCGTCCGTGCACTTGCGGCCCGGTGGGTGCAGCGCACCCTTGACCCATCATGCTGCTGACCGAAGCGATGATCATCGTGACGCTCACGTTTGCCAACGCGTTCTTCGCGGGGGCGGAGATCGCGATTGTCGCGGTACGGAAGGCGCGCATCGTGCAGCTGGCGGAAGGGGGTGATACGAGGGCGGCGGCGGTGCTCGCGCTACGTGCCGACCCTGAGCGCTTTTTGGCGGCGGTGCAGGTGGGGGTCACGATCGTGAGCGCGACGGCGGCGGCGTTCGGCGGCGCGTCGATCGCGAAACACCTGGAGCCGGTGTTGGCTCGCAGTGAGTGGCTGCGCGCTCATGCAGAGGGGCTGGCGCTGGCGCTGGTGGTGGCGGCGGTATCGTGCCTCACCATCGTGATCGGCGAGCTCGTGCCCAAATCGCTGGCGCTGCGTGCGGCCGAACGCTACGCGCTCGTGGTCGCCAGGCCGGTCCTGGCGCTGGCGTTCGTGGCCCGGCCGCTGGTCTGGTTGCTCAGCTCGATCGCGAACGCTCTGCTGCGACCATTTGGCGACAAAACGACCTTCACCGAAGCGCGGCACTCCGCCGAAGAGCTGCAGCAGCTCGTCGAGGAAGCTAGCCAAGCCGGCACCGTGAACCCAGAAGCGGCCGAGATCGCGACGCGAGCCCTGGATCTGCCGGATCTGGTCGCCGCCGACGTGATGGTGCACCGGCGCGACGTGATCGCGATCGCGCTCGACGTCGGCCGCGAAGGTCTACGCCAAGTCTTGCTCGAGCAGACCAAGACGAGAATCCCGGTGTACCGCCAAAGCATCGACAACGTCGTCGGTTACATCAACGTCAAGGACGTGTTGGCGATGGCTTGGGAACGTCAGCTGATCGTGTTGCAAGACGTCGTCCGGCCGCCATTTTTCGTTCCCACCGCGATGCCGGCCGTGCAGCTCATCAAAGAAATGCGCCGACGACATCAGCGATTGGCCATCGTGGTCGACGAGCACGGCGGCATGGCCGGCATCGCCACCATGGAAGATTTGCTCGAAGAGCTTGTCGGCGAAATTTTCAGCGAGCACCACATCGGTCGCGACGCGCTGATTGCCCGCCACGATGACGGCAGCGCGCTCGTGAACGGCTTGGCCACGGTTCGCGACGTCAATCGCGCCCTGGACATCCGGCTACCCGACGACGGCGCATGGGCCACCATCGCAGGCCTGGTTTTGGCACTGGCGGGGCGAATGCCCACCGTCGGTGAGAGCTTCGAAGCCGCGCCCGGCATCACCCTTGACGTAAGCGACGCCTCGCCGCGTCGCATTCTGATGGTTCGTGTCCGCGCGGCGGCGGGACCCAACGAGCCCGTGAACCCAACCCCTTCATCGCTAGCGTAGCCCGCCGTCGACTCGCGCTGGCGCTCGCTCAATCGGCAGCCGGCAGCGTCACGGGCACGGCGCTGGTGCGGCCGACCGCCGGATCATCACGCCGGAACACCTGGGCAAACACGATGAACGCGGCCCACAGCGCGGCCAAGTGATACAGCATCGGGCCGCCGCCGCGCTGCTGGTAGATGTAGCTCGAAATGGGGGGCCCCAGCAGCATGCCGGCCGCGTAGAACGCATTGTAGACGCTGGTGGCGCGGCTGTACTCACGCGTGACCAGGCCCTGCAAGGCCAGGCTCAGCGGCGAGATGCTGGCCAAGCTGGCGCCGGCCACGAACACCGCCAGCGCCATCATCGGCAGCCCGTTCAACCAAACGAAGCTGGCGACCATCGTGGCGCCCACGATGGCCAGACGTCGCATCATCAATAGGTGACCGTAGCGATCCCCGAGCCTACCTGCCACGTTGGTGGCCAGCAGCATGCCCCCCGCGAAAAAGAAGGTGATGAGCCGCGTTTGCGCCTTGGGAATGCCCTTTTCCGAGGCCATGAATAGCGGCAAGAACAAGACCACGCTGGATTGGAAGTAGCCGTAGGCAAAGGTCGCGAAGCACGACGCCTTGATACGACCAATCAAGCCCATCAGCGGCAGCTTGGTGCCGTCCTCCATGGCGCTTTCGTGCTCCGGCTCTTCGCGGTGAACGTCGGAGCTGCGGTCGAGCTTGAACAGCACGAACAGGGCCGTCACGACCGTGATGGCGCTGGCCACTAAGAACGTGCGGGCGCTGGGCAGCACGTCGGCGGCCAGGTACGCCAGGCCCGAGCCGGCGCCGTAGCCCACCGCGATCGACATGGCGTAGATGCTGGTGATGAACGCCTTGATGGCGCGTTGCGCGCGCGCCAGCAAAATGGTCTCCGACGCGACCCACACGCACACCGACGCCGCCCCGTCCACGAAGCGCAGGGCGCTGATGGCGGCGTAATTGGGCGCGAACGGGAACAACAACACCGTGGTCGCGTAGGTGAAGAGCGCCGCCACCAACACGGCCTTGGCCGAGAAGCGCTTCACCAGCGAATCCGAGGCGATGGCCATGGCCATGATGCCGGCGGCAAACCAGGCTGCCAAGGAGCCGATGTTGGTCTCGCTGTAGCCGCGCTCGTTCAAGAACACGGAGATGACACTGATGGCCATGCCGTAGGCCGTGCCCAAACCGAGCGTCGCCACGTACACGCGGATCACGTTCGGGTCGTCGATTTTGGCGTGCAGGGCTTTGAGCATTGAATACAGCAACGCCCGGGAACCTCGCGGCGCCCGGGCGTTTTAGCACGCTTCTGCGCGCGCCGATTTACTCGGCGGCGGCCGCGTAGCTCTCGGTCGCCTTTTCGGTCTTGAACATCGGCAAGACCTGGCCCAACTTGGCCTTGGCCGCGTCGAGCGCCGCCTCGGCCGCGCCGGGCGCCTTTTCCTTGGCGATCGAGAACAGCTCGACGGCGGCTTCGCGCGCGATGGCCACGGCGGCCTGGGCCTTTTCCGGAGCTTCGCTGCCGGTCTTGAGCGCCAGATCACGCAGGCCGACGAACGCGGCTTGGGCTTGAATGGCCAACAGCTGCATCTTCGATTTGCCGTAAACCTTGGCGATCTCGTGCACCAGATCGGCCGCGGTGTGAGCCACCGAGTGCGGGGGCAGGTGCAACGAAGCGGCGTAGCGCGGGTTTTCCTGCAAGAAGGCCTGAATCTGCTCGAGCGTGAGCCCGGTGTCGGTGAGCGCCTTCTCGAATTCGACTTGCGCGGCCTGCTTGGCCTTGAACAGGTACATCTGCACGCGGCTCTGGAAGTTGACGGCGCCGTCGCCGCTCGTCTCGACCGCGCAGAAGATGGTGCCGGGGAACTTCTCGGTGATCAGCGACTGCACGCCGTCCGAGACGCTGGAGCTGGGCATGCAGCCGAAGGGCTTCACGCTCAGGGTCATGGTGGCCTTGCTCTTGACCACGTTGAGGATCAGCTTGCCGACCTCCATGTGGCCTTCGCCGCCGCGAAGATCGTTGTTGTAGAAGGGCGCTGCCACGTCGGCCACTGCGTCCATGTCCGGCAGGTGATAGCCGTAGAAGCCGCCGGCGTAGGCGAAGGTTTGGAACGCCGCGCGCAAGGCCTTGTCGCCCGCCCACAGCCCAATCTTGCGCAAGAACACGCCGTACTCACCGGCGTTGGCCAGGCCGCTCTTGGCGGTGTCGGCGCCGCGCAACAGGGCGCGGGTCTTTGTGTCGAAGCGGACCTCCCAAATGTTGTAGAGGATCCACGCCGTCACGAACTGAATGTCGCACTCGGCGCCTTCCTTCTCCAGGAAGCGCTGCAGCTGGTAGTTGCCGTCACCCTCGGTCGTCATGGCCCAGAACTCGCCGATGATGGCGACCTTGGGCTTGACGCGGGTGCGGTCGACTTCGACCTTCTTGAACAGCTCCTTGCTCTTCATGAGGGCCATCAAGATGGATTTCTTGTTGAGCAGGGCGTCGTAGCAAATCTTCTTGGCGGCTTCGCACGCCTCGTCGGTCGCGCCGGGCACGACCTCGTACGGGCGCAGCCGGTAGCCGATGCCGTTGATCACGTCGCCGGCGATCAGGCCCTTCAGCATGCCCATGAAGAAGGGCGCGTTGAGCTCGAGGCCGCTCGCCTCGCCGGTGGCTTGGCTCAAGCCGCCCTGCTGCTGAAACAGCATCACGCGGAAGCCGTCGAAGCCGGCGTCGCGCAAGGCCTTGCGGTACTCGGTCACGTACATGCCGAAGCGACACGGACCACAGGCGCCCGCGGTGAGAAACACGTACTTGTCGACGATGTCTTTGGTGGAGATGCCGCGCTCGTCGCGCAGGTACACCAGGTACTTCACCAGGTTGCCGACGGTGAAGTAGGTCGGGTTGCACTGGCCGCGATTGCCGAACTCTTTACCGGCGCGCAAGGCGTCGTAGTTGGGGGCGTCGAGCGGCACCGTGTTGTAGCCGAGGCTCGTGAAAGCGCCCGACACCAAGTAGTCGTGGGCCATGGTCAGGCCGCCGATGAGCAGCGTGATGCCCGGCTTCTCGGACTTGGTGAACTGCAGGTTCGCCATGTCTTCGAGCCAGCGCTTCTCGATCTCGAGACCGAGCTTCTCGCGCTCGGCGTCCTCGAACTTCTTCAGCTCGGCGTCGATGTCGAGCATGACGTCCTGGCCGACGAGGGGCAGGCTCTTCTTCTTGGCACCATTTCCGAGGTCGATCTGCTGGGTCATGTTGGCTCCCTGTCCTGACACGGGCGTCAGTGTACTCCCGCTTGTGGCCCTGAAAGCAAGCATTCCAGCGATATTTCTGCGGTGACACGCGTGTCAGTGGACCTTCCTGGTGGGGTGCCCCCCTCGGCCGAAGCGAGTTCGGCCGAGCCTCCCGCCTGCGTCTGAAGAAACCCCGGAAATTGCCGGGAGTGGGCCCAGGCTTGGGGAGGCTTGGGGCGGGGCCGGCCCCGGGCTATCCTGGCCCGGAATGGCCGTCGGGGCACCGCAGCAGATTCTGTCCGGCAAGTACCGTTTGGAGCGTGAGCTGGGGCGAGGCGGCATGGGCTCGGTCTGGCTGGCGCAGCACCTGACGCTGCGCTCGCCGGTGGCCATCAAGCTGATCGACCCCGAGATCGCCACCAACCACGAGGCCTTGTCGCGCTTCCTGCGCGAGGCTCAGGCCGCGGCGTCGCTGCGCAGCCCACACGTGGTGCAAATTTTGGATCACGGCGTGGACGAAGGCGTCCCGTTCATCGTGATGGAGCTGCTGGACGGGGAGTCGTTGGCGTCACGGCTCGAGCGCTTGCGCCGCCTATCCCCGCCCGATACGGCGCACCTGCTGACGCAGGTCGCGCGGGCCATGACCAAGGCCCACGAAGCCGGCATCGTTCATCGCGATCTGAAGCCGGACAACATCTTCATCGTGAAGAACGACGAAGAGGAGATCGCCAAGGTGCTGGATTTCGGCGTCGCCAAGTCGCACGCCCACGGCGTCGGTGCCGTCTCCAGCGCGACCCGCACGGGCTCGGTGTTGGGCACGCCCTACTACATGAGCCCGGAGCAGGCGGAGGGCGCCAAATCGGTCGATCATCGCACCGATATCTGGGCCATGGGCGTCATCGCCTGGGAGTGCTTGCTCGGCGCCCGGCCGTTCGAAGCCGAGACGCTGGGCGGGCTGCTGCTGGCCATTTGCGCTCGCGATTTGCCGATACCTTCGCGCGTCGGCGCGGTGCCGGCGGGCTTCGACGCCTGGTTTGCGCGCGCTTGCTCGCGCGACATCAGCCAGCGATTTGCCACCGCCAAAGAGGCAGCGTCGGAGCTGCGCAACGTGTGCGCCGGCCAGATGATGGCCGGCAACCACGCGCTGGGTCCAGCGTCGGGGCCGATGTCCGGGCGCGCCGTGCAGGCGGCGTCGTTGCCGCTGGCGTCCACCACCGCGCATTTGGGTCTGTCCGCGTCGAGCGCGAGCTCGAAGAAGTCGGCCGCACCTTGGATCCTGCTCGGCGTGCTCGGGGTAGGCGCGCTCGGCGCCGGTGCTTTCTTCGCGTTGCGTGGCGGAGCGCACCCCGATACCGCCGCCAGTGCGGCATTGCCGGCCGCCGCCGCTCCCACTCCTGCCGCGGCCACACCGGCTGCGACGGGCGTCGCGGCAGAGCCGCCGAAACCGGTCGTAGACGCCGCGCCGGTGGCGAGCGCCGCGCCGCCGGTGGCGAGCGCCGCGCCGGCCACCAGCGTCGCGCTGCCCACGCCAGCGGCCGTCAGCCGTGCCCCCGCGCGCATCAAACCGCACGCGGCGGCGGTCGGGGTCGAGAAGCCCAAGCCCGCGCCCGCGGTGGCGCCCGCGCCTGCGACACCGGCCGTCACCGCCACCGCCAAGCCGCGCGTCAACCTCGGGATCTGAAGCCCGCCTCAAAAAGGCTCGAAGCAGTCGAAGTTGTGCTGCTCGGCGATGCGGCCGTCGGCGATGCGAAAGAACACACCGCAGTGGGCGGTCATCACGTCGCCGGGCGTGAGCTTGCCGAGCGGCACCCGCAGCTCGCCGGTCCAGGTCAGCTCCACCGCCACGCGCTCGCCTTCGACCAAGGCGTTGTTCACGTCGAAGCGCTGGTTTTGGATCACGGTGCGGCCCTTGCGGCTGCCCTCCAAGGTCTGCTCGAGGCCTCGCTCGGCGCCGCGCTCCACCAAGCGATTGGGAAATTCGCGCTGACGAAAGCCGGGAGCGAAGAAGCCGGCCAGGGTGGCTTCGTCGGCGCCTTGCTCGAGCGCGCGAAGGTAGCCGAGCACGACCTGCAATTGGGGCGGGGAGAGAATGGGGTCGGACATTGCACAACCATAGTTGTGCAAGGTAGGTTGTGCAAGTGCCCGCCGTAGCCACCCCCTTGCCCGTTGATTTTCGAGAGCTTGCGCTGACCCACCTGGCGCACTTCGTCGGGGTGTTCGCCAACCAGCAGGTGCTGGCGGAGATGCAGCGTGCCGGCTACGGAGACCTTCGGGAGGCCCACGGCTTTTTGGTCCAGCACTTGCTGCGTGGGCCCCACAGCGTGGGCGAGCTAGCCAAGCTGCTGGGGGTCACGCAACAGGCGGTATCCAAGACGGTGGCCGAGCTGGTGCGGGCCGGCTACCTCGAAATCCAGGCGGGAGACGACGCGCGCGTGCGCCTGGTGCGCCTGGCTGAGCGCGGCCACGCCGCAGTGCTGGCCTCGCGCCGCATCCGTGAACGGCTCGAGCAACGCTTGCTGAAGACGTTGGGGGTAAAGCGAGCTCGCGCGTTGCGTTTGGCGCTGACCGACGCGCTTCAGGAGCTGGGCGGAGTGCCGGCGGTGAAAGGACGCCGCGTACCGCTCGTCGGAGGCTTGCCGTCGCCTCGGCTTGCCCGGCGCTCCCGGTCTGGCTAGATAAAGCCCGCTTTGGCCACCGCCCACCCCGTCACGATGGCCGTTCGCGTGCTGCGGCAGCATCAGGTGCCGTTCGAGCCTCACCTCTACACTTGGGAACCGCGCGGCGGCACGCGCGCGTCGGCCGAGCATTTGCACGTCGACGAGCACGTCGTCATCAAGACGCTGATCTTCGAAGACGAAAAGAAGCAGCCCTTGTGCATCTTGATGCACGGCGACAAAGAGGTATCGGCCAAGAACCTGGCGCGCACTCTGGGCAAGAAGACCGTCGCCCCCTGCGTACCCGACGTCGCCGATCGCCACTCCGGCTATCAGGTGGGCGGCACGTCACCATTCGGCCTGAAGCGCGCCATGCCCATCTACGTCGAGCAAACCATCCTCGACCTACCGCTCATCTACATCAACGGCGGCGCCCGCGGCTTCCTCGTCGCCATCTCCCCAACGGACCTTCAGCGCGTCTTAAGACCAACGTCGGTCCACGTCGCGGTTTAGGACCCAGATTTTTTTACAGGAAGGTCAGAAGGTCAGAAGACCGAGCAGGTGGGCGCAGCGCTTGATCGCGTTTGCGTTGCATCGCGCGGTGCCGGAGCGACGCAAGTGCCGTCGCGGCTTGGCGCCAATTCATACCTTCTGTCCTTCTGCCCTTCCTGTGAAAATCAGGGAGACGGACGGAGCTACTCGGCTGCTGTTACGGCGTCGCTCGGCGCGGTGGTGGCGTTTTCGATGGGGACGATCGTGCCGTCGGCGGCTTTTTTGCCGAGGCGCACGGTGCCTTTGGGTAGCTCGACTTCGGCGGCGCGGCGCGTCTCGTAGCTCATGATGCGCTCCGAGGTTTCGGCGATGGCTTTTTCGAGCGCGGCGTCTTGCTGCTTGGTGCTGGCCAGCTGCTGTTGCTTCAGCTGCAGCAGCTCGAGGCGCTTGCGATCCACGGTTTCGGCCAGCGAGCGCTTCTTGCTGGCTTGGTCTTCCAGGCGTTCGTGCTGCAGCAATAGCGAGTGCGCGTAGGTTTTGACGCGGATCTTGATCGAGCCGCCCGGCTTGTTCGCGTCCAAGTCGTGCAGCGCGGCCGCCGGCGTCTTGGACGTCTGCAGGATGGCGTCGATCATGCCGTAGGTGGGCGCGTCGTGGCCGCACTTGAAGCTAGAAAGATCGAGCACGGCGACGTTGGGATGGTGGGCCGCGAAGTTGGCCGCCCACACCTTCTGCGAGCTGTTCACCGAGTAGTTCTCGGGCCAGACGTGGTTGATGGTGAGCGGGCTCTTGATCGTCCCGTTCTGCAGCTCTTCTTTGAAGTAGCGATCGAGGTAGTCGCGCGTCTTCGGGATCGAGCGGATGCTGAGGATCGGGTAGCCCAGCACCTGGAACTCGTCCGGAATGCCGTGATTGAGGCCGGGATCGGCGTGGTACGGGCGGTTCAGCACCAAGATCGCGATGCGATCTTCGGCCTCCACCGTCTCCAGAATCGCCCGGCCCTTGTCCTGCAGATCCAGGTCGAACGCATCGAGCGCCTTCATGCCCTCGCGGCAGGCGTGGTCGTTCTCGTCGATGGTGATGCCCAGGCGCTCACCGAACGTCTCGAACATGCGCTGCGCCAGCAAGATGGGCTCGGCGAACGACAGCGCCGGCGCCAAGTACTCGATGCCGCGCTCCTTGAAGAAGTCGACCTCTTTGGTGAAGGCGGCCTTCATCACGTCGGGCGTGCCGGCCACGATCGGGCAAGACGTGTTGTCCTGCGTGTCTTCCACGAAGTTGTTCACGTGGGTGAGGATCGGGAAGAAGATGTAGTGAAGCGGGCGCTTCCGCTCCGGCTCGTGCTTGTGGAACAGCAGGTTGTGGATGTGGGCCTGCGCGCCCTTGCTGGGAAAGCACGGATCGATCGAGCCGTACTTGCCGCCTTCGACCCACATCTCTTCGCTCATGGCGTCGCTGAACACCACGTTCGAGCGGCCGAAGCCCAACGCCTCGAAGTAGGTGCGGATGAACGGCGCCGTCGAGTAGATGTTGAGCACGCGCGGGATGCCGACGCGCAGCGATTTGCGGCGTTTCATCGCCTCTTCGCTGGAGCGCTTGAAGGGCCGCGTGATCTCTTCGCGCTTGATGCGGAACAAGCCTTTGGTGACCAGCACGTCTTTGACCGGCGTGCCGGCTTCGGGCAGCGGCGCTTGATCGTACTGGTGCACGAAAGCGCGCTCGGCCTCGTAGGTGACCAAGTTGGGGAAGGCGGCGGCCGTCTTCTTGCGCTCGGCCATCAAGGACAGCATCGCTTCCTTGCTCTCGACGGTGCCCTTCTCGCAAGAAAAGCCGGAGATGTAGCGGGCGGTCGAGCCGTCTTGACGCTTGGTGTCGATGAAGGTGCGCTTGCACTCGTTCGGACAGAAGTGACACACGGTCTCTTCGTCGTTCTTCGTCATGTACTCGAGGTCGAGCGTGGCCTTGATGCCGATGAAGCGGCTCTTGCCCGTGCGCTTGTAGCGACGCAGGGTCTCGATGGCGGCGCCGATGGCGCCGGCTTCGCCGGTGTGCGGGTGCACGAACACCTGGGCACCCGGTACGCGCTGCTTGATGTAGTCGACCTGGGCTTTGACGGCGGCCAGGTTGTACTGCGTGCCGCCTTGCAGCACGAACTTGGTGCCGAGCGAGGCCAAGCGCGGAATCTGCACCACGTACTGCCAGACGTTCTTGGGCAGCACCTGGGCGAGGCCAGCCAGCAGCTCTTCCTTCTGGTAGCCCTCCTTCTGGAAATTCACGCGGTCCGAGTCGAGGAACACCGCGCAGCCGTAGGAGAATTTAGGCGCCAGCTCGGCCTTGAACGCGTTCTCGGCGTACTCGGTGACGGGGATGCCGAACTGATCGGCCATCGCCTGCAGCAGCATGCCGTTGCCGGCGCTGCACGAGTTGGACAGCTTGAAGTTCTGGATGTCGCCGTTCTTCATGAACAGGACCTTGATGTCCTGCCCGCCGATGTCGCAGATGACGTCGATGTCGCCGAAGAAGTGCACGGCGCTCATCATGTGCGCCACCGTCTCCACGATGTTCACGTCGCTGAGCACGCACTCGTCCAGCACGTCGGCGGCGTAGCCGGTCGCGCCGAAGCCCAAGATCTCGAGCGTCGCGCCTTGGCTCTCGACGTCCTCTTGGATCTTGCTGAGCAGCTCTTTGGTGTCTTGGATCGGGTTGCCCTTGGACAGCTGATACGCCTTGAGCAGGATCTCGCCGTCTTCGCCGATCACGACCGCCTTGGACGAGGTCGAGCCGCCGTCCATGCCAATCACGCCGCGCACGACCTGGCCGGGCTCGAACTTCGCCTTCTTGAACTTGGGGATCGAGTAGGCCTCGATGAACTGCGCCGTCTCTTGCTCGGCGGCGGAGAGCGGCGGACCCGCTTGCTCACCCAAGCGCGCGCGACGCCCGTTGAGGATGAAGTCGCGCAAGGCGTCGGTGCCTTTGAACAGGCAATCGTTGCCACCCTCGGCGATGCCGTAGATAGCGGCGCCGAACGCCGCGTACAGATCGGCGTTCTTGGGCACGAAGATCAGCTCTTCGATCGGCACGTCCTTCGGGTAGTCGAAGCCGCGATCTTTCCAGGTTTGCGGGATGCGCAAACGCCAGCATTCTTGCAAGAAGGGCAGGTAGGTGTTGGGGCCGCCCAGCAAGAGCACCTTCGGCTTCAGCGTGTTGCCGCGCGTCAGCACGCTCAGGTTTTGCAGCACGATGGCGTCGGCCAACGAGTTGAGCACCTCGTCCTTCGGGATGCCGGTCTTCACCAGGTTGACGATGTCGGTCTCGGCGAACACGCCGCACTTGGCGGCCACGTGGTGCAGCTTTTCGTCGCTGAAGTGCAGCGACGTCGCGAAGCCCGGCTCCGCGCCGACCTTGATCATGCACTTGTCGATGGTGGCGCCGGTACCGGACGCGCACTTGTCGTTCATGCTCGTGCTGGCGGTCTTGGCGCCGGTGTTCTTGTCCTCTCGGAACATGATGATCTTGGCGTCTTGACCGCCAAGCTCGATCACACTGAGCACGTCGGGGTGCTTGTTCTCCACCGCCAGCGTGACCGCGTTCACTTCCTGAACGAACTTCGCGCCGGTCGGCTTCTCGAGCGGGCCGGAGCCCGAGCCGGTGACGAACATGCGGAACTTTTCCGCCGGGTGATCCGGGAAGGCCGCGATGATGGCCTCCAACAGCTCCAGCACCTTTTCGGGCTGCTTGGTGTGATGCCGCTGGTAGTCCGACCAGAGGATCTCCTTGCTGTCCGGATTGATGACCACGGCTTTCACCGTCGTCGACCCCACGTCCATGCCGATAACCAGACCGTCCGTCATGCTCATTGGATCCCGGGAAGCGGGGCCCCGAAAACTGGGACCCGAGACTGACACGGGCGTCAGTCTGCCCGCACCCGGTGGGCAGAATCAAGCCTTTCGGCTATTTTACTGCGGTGACACGAGCGTCAGTGGCGAAAGGGCCCGTTTTTTCGCGGGGTGAGGCGGCGGCGCTCGCCCCACCAGGAAACGCATTGGACCCAATCGCGCCGATGCAGGGGCGCTAGGGACAACCAAACGTGTGGAGCTGGGCGCCCCAAGAACCTTCGCGGTGAACAGCAGCCAGCCGCTAGCCCTCGAGCGGCAAGCCGTACGTGTCCGGGGAAAGTCCTGCCGTGCCGCGATTGGTCGACTGTAAGGTGGGAATCGCGCGCGCGTTGTTGGGGGGCCATGCCGCTCCGTAGCTCGCCTCCTTGCCGCCCCCGTCCACGTTCGTTTCAGGCCTTCACGCTTGCGTTGGCATCGTGCGCGGTACTGCTGGCCCGCCCAGCGCGCGCCGAATTCTCGGAGCCCCCCGAGTCGCCTTATCGACCGGAGGAGCCCCCGCGCCACGAGCCTCCGCGCGAGCCCGAGCCGCGCGTCGACCCCTGGGAACCGTCGGGCTCGGCGTCCACGTTCCGCCTTCACGTCGGTCCCGCCATGTTGCTCGAGCCGGCAGGACCCGGCCTGTTCACGGCTCTCGACATTGGAAGGCGGGCGGTGGGAGCACGGCTATCGGCGGCCTGGCTCCGCGCCGAGAGCGAGCAAGGGCTGTCGAGCTACTCCGCCGAGCTCTGGATCGACTTTCGGCACCGCGCCGAGCTTCATCCGGTGGTCGGCGCGGGAGCGAGCTTCCTGCGCGGTGGCGCCTTGGGTCGGAGCGACAGCGTTGGGGCCGGCTCCCTCCGTTGCGCTCTCGAGTACGAGCTGCCGATCGAGGACGCGGACGCGGGGCTCGGTCTGGGCGCGCTGCTGCTCGTGCCCGCCATTGGCAGCGAGCGGACGCGACCCTGGACGATTGCGGCGTTGACGGTAGGCGCCGGCTTCTGAAGCGATTTTGGTCTGAAATCACGGCTCTAGGGCACTAGCGCCAGCCGCGCTTGCTCGCTTGCGACCACCGGTGACTGGTCTACGGCTGCCGTCGATCATGTGCTTCAATTCGAGGTTGCAGCGCGCGTACGTTGCAGATTTGCAATGGGCTCGAGGCGAACGGCGACGTGGCAGCCACGCGTGTCGGGGTGATGACGAACCCGCGCGCGGGCGCTTACGTAACCGGCCGAGTTAATAACAGCACGGTATTGCAGAGTGGTGCCCCTCTTGGGTTACGCTACTCGATTGAAATTGCCTGAGCACAAGATGTCACGAGTCTTCGTCTCCGCGGCTTGGCAAGCCGTCCGCTCCTGTCCGGAGCGGATCGGTGACGCGAGTCGTTCGCCTGGGGTGGGCGGAGTTGCGGCGTCCCGCATCGAGCTTGAAGCTGACGAGGCCGCGCTATGAGTGTCAAGGTCCTGTTCGTCGACGATGACGAAGCCAACCTGATCGTTTGCGAGGCCGCCTGCGCCGGCGACTTCGAGGTGTTGACCGCCTCGTCGGCAGAGGCCGCGCTGGCCTGGATGAGGCGCGAAGAGGTGGGCGTGATCGTCGCCGACCAGCGCATGCCGGGGACGTCGGGGGTAGAGCTGCTGGAGCGCGTGCGCATCGAGTATCCGGACACGGTGCGCTTGCTCATCACCGCTTACAGCGACGTGCAGGCGGCGGTGGCCGCCATCAATCGTGGCCGGGTGCGGCGCTACCTACGCAAGCCGTGGGAGCCCGACGAGCTGCGCGCCGAGCTGACCGACGCGCTCGACGTGTACTCGATGAGCCGCAAGCTTTCGGCCTTGGAGGTGCGGCTGCGCGAGACGGAGCGGGTCTACGCGCTGGGCGTGGTGGCGGCAAGCATCGCCCACGAGATGAAGAACCCCATGATGTGGGTCACCAACAGCTTGTCGTTCGCTCAAAAAGAGCTACGCCGGTTGGCCGAGCAGTGCGGTGGCAACCCGATCAAGAATCAGCTCGAAGAAATCGAAGCCAGCCTGACCGACACTCGTACCGGAGTCGATCGCGTGGTCGACATCGTGCGCGGCATCGAAATGCCGACTCGCAGCGACTCCGGCGCGCTCAGACCAACGGATTTTGCCGAGGTTTTACGGCTCAGCCTGCGGCTGGTCTCGGGCGAGCTGATGCGTTGCGCGTCGCTGGAGCTCGACGTCACCTGCGCGCCCAAGGTCCGCTCGTCCCCGACCAAGCTCGGTCAGGTCGTGCTGAACCTGATCGTCAACGCCATGCAAGCGATCTCGACGCGCCCGCGCAGCGAGAACGTCATCAGCGTGCGTCTGCGCATCGAAGATGCGTGGGCCGTGCTCGAGGTGGCGGACAACGGTCCGGGCATCGCCGACGAAGACATCGACCGTATCTTCGATCCGTTCTTCACGAGCAAGGTGGGCGTCGGCACCGGGCTTGGCCTGGCCATCTCGCGCCGCATCGTCGAGGAAATCGACGGTAGCTTAGTCGCGGGTCGCGACGAGCGGCTGGGCGGAGCCAGCTTCATCGTACGGCTGCCGCTTTAGCGCCGCCGTCAGGCTGGGCACGCGCAGCGTGAAGACGGTGCCTTCGCCCAGCGCGCTCTGCACCGTGATGGAGCCGCCGAGCGCGCGTGCCACCCGCTGGGCGATGGTCAGGCCCAGGCCCATGCCCGCGCCCGCGTCTTTCGTGGTGAAAAAGGCGTTGAACACCTGGCTCACGTTCTCCGGGCTGATGCCGACGCCGTTGTCGCGCACGCTCAGGTGCAAGAAGCCGTCTTCGTTCCAGCCCTTGATCTCGATGCGTCCGCCTTCGAGCGGCGCCGCTTCCGCCGCGTTTTGGATCAGGTTGGATAGGACCTGGTTCAGCTCTTCGGGCACGCAGTCGACGAACGGCTCGCCGGAGAAGCTGGTCACGATCTGGAGCTGCCTGCCGAGGCTGGGCAGGAGAACGTTGAGCGCCTCCAGCGCCGCCGCGTAGACATCGTGCGACTGGTGTACTCGGCTGAAGCCGTTACGGCTGTAGCGCATCATCAAGTCGACGGTCGCCGCGATGCGGCGCACGCCGCCTTCGGCCACGTCGAACAGCTTTTGCGTTCGGCGCCCCATTGCGTCGACGTCGACCTCCCCGGCTTTGGCGTCTTGCTTGACCGCGTCCATCAACTGCTGCGTGTCTTTTTGCACCAGCTGCAGCGCGTTCTTGACGTAGTTGAGCGGGTTGCCAATCTCGTGGGCCAGGCCGCCGGCAATCGTCTCGATGGAGTCCATTTTCTGGGACAGGACCAAATCCGCGGTGCGCTCTTGCTGGCGCACCAGAGACCGTACGGTGCTGACCAGCTCTTTGGTCGAAAATGGCTTGCCCAGGTAGGCGTCGACGCCCGCTTGCAGGCCCGAAATGCGCGATTCGACCTCGTTGCGTGCGGTCAGCATCACGATCGGAATGTGGCTCAGCTGCGGGTCTTTGCGCAGCCTTTCCGTGAGCTCGATGCCGTCCATCTCCGGCATCATCAGGTCGGTGACGATGATGCTGGGGTGGTGCTTCTTGGCCAGCTCCAGGCCTTGGGCGCCGTTGGTCGCCGCCATCACCCGAAAGTCGTGGTGCAGCGAGAGGCGGATCATGCGAATGACGTCGGGCGTATCTTCGACGACCAGCACGGTGTGGCTGCGCCGCAGCTCGTCGGGGTCGCGCTCGACGACGCGCTGCTCGGTCACCTCGTCGATCTCGAGCAAGCGGAACTTGGCTTCGGCGCCGAAGCGCCAGTCCGCGATACCGCGGTCGGCCGTGCGCTTGCCGTCGCTCTGGACGCTGGCAGAGGCGCGCCGGTCGAGCACGTCCGGGTTGAAATGTTCGCGATCTTTGAGCAGCCGCACGTTGAACACCGAGCCGCGACCGGGCTCGCTGGACGCCCAGATCGTGCCGCCGTGCAAGAGCACCAGATCCTTGGCCAGCGACAGGCCGATACCGGTACCGCCGTAGCGGCGCGTCTTACCCATGTCGGTCTGGAAAAAACGCGAAAAAATGCGCTCCGACAGCTCGGGCGGGAAGCCGACCCCCGAGTCTTTGACTTGCACCAACAGCACTGGGCCTTGGTCTTTGAGCGAAATCTGCACGGTGCCGGGCGCGTCGGTGAATTTGGTCGCGTTCGAAAGCAAATTCAAAAACACGCGCTCCAGCCGCTCCAGATCGCACCAAACCAGCGCTGACGGCTGGTCGCTGTCGAAGCTCAGGGTCAGGCCCTTGCGCTGCACCAGCAGTTGCGTCTCCGCCACCAGCTCTTTGAGGTACGCGGCCAGATCGTGCTCGGCGATGCGCAGACGCACCCGCGACTCTTCCAGCCGGCTCAAATCCAACAAGTCTCCGATCAGCCGCAGCAGCTTGGCGCCGCTGCGCTGCATCGATTGAAACGTGGAGCGCTGGGCCTCGGAGATGTGTCCGAGCTCGCCGTCGAGCAACAGCTCGAGCGAGGTCAGCACCATGGTGAGCGGGGTCTTCAACTCGTGGGTGATGTTGGCGAAAAATTCCGACTTGAACTTGTCGAGCTTCTTCAGCTCCAAGTTGGCCAGCTCCAGGTTCTTGCGCGTGCCCTCGATGATCTGCTGGTTGGCGACTTGCTCGCGCTGCGACCCGAACACCAGCACCTGACCGGTGCCCGCGATGATGGCGGTCGACACCAAGAAGAACAGGTTGGAGACGCTGGTCAACGGCTCCGCGCCGCGCGCCAGAATCAGGTTGGGCAGCAGAAAAGACGCGACGATCGTGGCGTGGGTGGGCAGCACCACCGCCATTGGCCAAACGAACAGCAGGCCCGTTGCGACGATCACCAGCGACAGGCCCGCGTAGTACGGCGAGCCCAGGCCGCCCATGAACACGGTCATCATGCTGATGCCGAGCGAGATCAGCACGATGTAGGCGGCCGAGATCGAGTTGGAGTGACGGCGGAAGAGCTGCAGCTGGATCACGCGGAACATCGCGAACGTGATGAGGGTGATCACCGCGCGCGTACCGTACAGGAGCCACAGCCATTCCTTCGGCGCCGTCAGGTAGTCGAGGATGCCGAACAGCGGGTACAGCGCGCCGACGATGAACAGCAGGCTGCGCATGCCGCGCGTGTTGCGCTGGAGCTGCCAGGTCGCCCAAGCGTCGTCCAATCCGACCGGGCGACTGCTGGGTCCAGCGCTACTCACGGCTCAGTCTCGCGTCAGTGCTACGAAGGGGTTCACGCCGGTCGCTTCTTCGCAGATGGCCAAGCGCGCGCTGGGAGCGCCCAACCGCGCAAGCTCCAGCATTTCACCGTGCTCGCGATACACCAACGCCCAGTCCAAATGCAGCTCCATGAACCAGCGGCTGGGGTTGCTCGGCACCATGTTCCCGACGAAGAGCGTGCCCTGGGGCGCGACCGTGCCGTATAGCGTGCGGCACAGCTTTACCCAGGTATTTCGCTGCAAATAGTCGCACAGACCGCAGGCGTAGACCATGTCGTATTCGCCGCCGGTGGTGAAGACGGTTGAGCCCAAGAGCAGGCGTTTGATGGAATCGTGCAGCAGCACGACCTTGACCTTACCCTGCCAGCGCCGGCTAACGACGCGGCTCAGCCGCGCGTGGGCGAACGACAAGGCTCGTCGGTCCTGCTCGAACAACACGATCTCTACCTGGCCCGAGATCTCGGCGCGCTCTTGCAGCACCTCGTAGACCTCCTGAGCCGGCCCGGCCGCGATCGACAAGATGCGCACGGGGCGGTCGGGGGTGGCGCGATCGAGCGCCAGGTTGAGCTTCTGCTTCATCAGGTCACGGCGCGTGCGCACGGCTTCCGCCGCCGGCGTCGACACGAAGGCCAGGTTCACGGCGCGGGCGAACAGGGTTGGCCCGTTGAAGTGGTTGCCGTAGAGGCCGTTCATCAGCTCGTAGTCGCCGGGGTAGCCGAGCGGCTTGTGGCGCGCGCGGTGCATCCAAGGCGACTGCATCAGCAACGGGTGCAGCTGCCGCTGCGAAAACTCGCGCAGAGCGTCCCACTCGTGGCGGGTGGCGGCGCGAGTGGCGGCGTCAATCTCGTTCGACAAGCGGATGATGTCGGAAGAGAAGCCGTCGCGCATGCGCTCGATCAAGGCGTCGCGCGCCGGGGAGCCTTGGCCGCCCTGGGAAATGTGCGAAGGAAGTGAGGCTTCGAGCTCGGCCAATTGAGCTTGGCCGTCCTCCAAGAACAGCCGAAGCTCGGACACCAGCGACTTGAACCCGTGCAGACCAGGCACGTACCAAGGCGCTTCCGTGGCGCGCAGCTTGTCCGAGGCCGTGCCGGCGACCCACGCCTTCACGTCGCGCAGGTGCAGCACGTCTTCGATGTTCATCAAGGTGTCGATCAGCGACACACCGACGATGGTCGTCGCGCCCAAGCGGCGAACGGAGCTGACACGAGCCAAGCCGGCGTAGGCCTCGTGATCGTCGAACTGCACCACCAGCTTGTCGATCTCGTCGCCTAGATCCAGGGCGTGCTCGGAGGTCCACTCGAAGGCGACGCCGTTCTGCGAGACGTCGAACAGCTCGCAGGTGTGGGCTCGGTCTTGCACCAAGACTTCGACGCTGACCCGCACCAAGCCCAGGTCGGCGCGCAGGTAGCGGTCGGGGCGATAGAAGACGTCTCGTCCGGAGCCGCCGTCCAGCTCGGTGTAATCGAGCGGCGGCGGTTCCGAGTTGCGAGCGCGCTTTCGGGTGCTCTCGTGGCTCAGCGGGGCTTCGCTGTCCGGGCTGGCTGACTCCGAGCGCGACTCGGGTGCTTGGGGCATGTTGCTATCTCGATGATCCGCTTGAGGAAAGGAAAGAAGGACGCTGCGCATGATGAGGCTCAGGGGGGTGGCAGGGCAACAGCTTGTGGTGGCATCGGTTTCAGGCACGCTTCGCGATTCGCGAGCGCTCTCCTGGATTTCACCTCTGCTGGCAAAAGCTCTACCCTAGGGGTGGCAAACGATTTGTTGGGTCGACGAATTTCCCGAGCGAGCAATTTCGAGGGTTGCCGCGTGGGGGGAGGCTCGGCCGAATTCACTTCGGCCGAGGGGGGCGGCGCGTGCCGCCCCCACCAGGGAGGGCCAGAACGCATTGGCTGCAAACGGATTGGCGTTCTGGTGGGTGACGGTACCCTTCAGGGTGACGGTGTAGGTGGAGCTACGGCCAATCCTGCGCGGGATTATAGAGGGCGTCGCGTTTTTCCAAATCGCGACCACCGATGGACTTCTCGCGCCAGTGGCGGCGTGGCGGAGAGGCGTCAATCCAGTGAAAGCTGTGCTCGCGGTTGTCGAGGTGGACGAACTGCGTTTTGGGATGAGTGTAAATCCCGACACCGGTCCGGGGGATCTCTCTCAGGTAGCTGGCCAGCAGGCGCGAGCTGACCCCGCGCAGGCGAAAATCTATGGCCGCGCCCGTGCCGTGCGGCCCCTCGCGCCGGCGGCCCGGTTTCCGGTAGGCCGACACCACTTCGACCTCGAAGCTGTCGAAGTGGTAGGCGGCTTTGAACAACAGCTGCAGCGTGCGGCGGTCGATATGCCCGGCTTCGCGGTGTTTCGGATCGCGCGCGTCGCACATGAGCTCGTCGAGCTCGGTCGCGGCGGCTTCGTCGATCCTGCCGTTGGCGTCGTACAGCTTGAGCTCGCGCGCTTCGCGGGTGGTTTGGTTCTCGATGCGCAGCGGGCGAAGCTGCTCGAAGCGCGTCGCCTCGTGCGGCCTGGACTCGACCGAAACCGGCGCCCGTGGCAGCGCGAGCGCGCTGGGTCGCGTCGCGGCGTGCAACCGTTGCGCCGCCGGTGCTTGTCGCGGCCACAGCGCGAACGACAGCCCCGCCGCCGCGAGCAAGCCCGCGAGCGCCAGCGCGGAGAGTCCGAATCGATGCGGGCTCGGGAGCACGGCGGGAAGTTTCTCAGAGCCGGCTCCGCGCGGCAACGTGGGTAGAAGTGCGCGCTGACGCCGCGCTGTCGCTTATTTACTGGCGACGCGCGCGCTCGCGGTCTTGGCCGGCGGCCGCGGCGGCGCCTTGGCGATCTCCAGGAAATCACGGCCCAACAGCGAACCGAATTGATCCTTCACTTCCACGCGCAGCACCCAGGGACCCGGCTTGTCGGTGGGCGGCACCGTTCCGATTAAACGATTACCGTCGCGCGTGAACGACACTTCGATAGGCTCGATGCCAAGCTTCACCTCGGTCTTGAGCTCCAGCCACTGCGGCACGCTCTCTCCGTCTTTGCTGCGCAGCTCGACCGCGATCTGCACTTGGTCGGTTGGCCACACCGCGCGGCGCGGCCCGAGCGCGACGTGCGCGTACAAGCCGCGCGGGCGCAAGCGCGCCGTCGTCGGATACACCGAGCCGGGGACGCGAAAGCTGACCATCGTGGTTTCGCCTCGATACAGCGACACCGCTTGTGAAGCGGGGACGTAGCGGCCCGCCCCCTCGTAGGTCATCTCCAACCCATTGGTGTTGGAGAAGTGTACCTCCTGGCCCTTGCCGATGAAGATGTCGCCGCCCGCAGAGTAACCACCGGGAGGCAGGCTGACGCCCACGACGCGCACGCCCTCGGGCTTCGACCAGCGCCCCGCAATCCCTTCACCGTCGACCGAGCGCACGCTGAGCTCGTACTGACCGGGCAGGACCGGCGCGAACGGGTCGTCGAGGCGGGTGCCACCGGTCACGGTGCGCGTTTGCACGGCGCCGTCCGTCGCACGCAAGCGCAGCTCGTAGTGGTGCGCGTTGGGCACTTTGCCGAAAGCGAACCCGCTGATGGCAACCGGGTCGCCAGGAGAGAACCACAAGCGTTGGCCGGCGCTCAACGTCGGCGCCGACACGACCGGCTCCGGCGCGCTGCCGTGCTCGCCGGTGAAGTGAGACAAGGTGCCGGGCGTGAGCGTCGTCCAGTGGTCGGCGGCCAGCGTGCGCACGTCACCTTCGACGCCGGCGATGGTGGTCTGCTCGCCGTGGGTGGTGATGGCAGCCTGGCCGGCGCTCACCACCGCCGAAACCTTGCCGACGCTGCACAGCACCGCGCTCTTCGGCTTGGTCGGCACGATGACGTCCACGCGGCCTTGCAAGAGGGCAAAGCTGTAGGTGGTCGTCTTCGCGCCCGGCGCGAGCTGCAGCTCTTGGTATTTCGGAAAGACGCGCACCGACGCGCCCGGGCGCAGCGACAGCCGCGCTTGGCTGGGCAACTGGTACTCGGCCCCGTTCGGCCCGGCCGTGAACACGCCACCGGCGCTGGTTCCGGAGCCGGCCACCACGCCGGTTTTGGGCGCCGCTGCCTGCGCGGAGCTGGGCGAGAGTGCGCACGCAGCGCACAGAGCAAAGCTTGCGGCGAGAAGCGCCGGAGACGCCAGTGAGCGGGAAGAACGAGACGGAGTCATGCGCACCGGTACGGCGCGGATGCGCAGGACTTGAGCTGTGGCGGCGCTAATTTTCTGGCTATGATGGTCGCCTACATGGCCACCTCACCGAAGCGCGCGCGGAGCAAGGCTGCGGTGAAGAAAACGGCCCTGCCCAAGTCCGAGCGACGCCAACAAATCTTGAGCGTGGCGCGCGACGTTTTCGCGCGTCGCGGCTACCACCAAACCACCATCGACGACATTGCGCTGCAGGCGGGCGTGGCGCGCGGCACCTTCTATCTCTACTTCGAGGACAAGCGCGCGGTGTTTTCCGACTTGATCGATCGCTTCGCTTCGCAGCTGACGATGGCGATCGTGCGCATCGTGACCGACGACGCCCAGCGCCCGGTGGTCGACCAGGTTCGTGAGAACATTCGCGCGATTATCGCGACATGCCTCATGGAACGCAGCATGACCAAAATCCTGTTCACGGATGCGGTCGGCATCGACCCGGCGTTCGACCGGAAGCTGTTCACCTTCTACGACACCGTGGTGCAGCTGCTTACCGAGAGCCTGAAAGACGGACAGGCGCTCGGTATCGTGGACGAGGGCGAGCCGCGGGTGCTCGCCTATCTGACGATTGGCGCCCTGAAGGAGCTCCTCTACCAAGCCGTCACCCTGGGCTTTTCGGAAGAGAGCGCCGAGGTGCTTACCCAGCAGATGTACGGCTTCCTTTCCGGGGGCTACCTGCGTGTCGGTCCTCCTCCCACCCGCACTCGCCGATCCCGCTGAATGTGGAGGGGGGACTTGGCGGCTGCCGGTTCCCGCTTTTGCTGGAGTTTTCGCCGGGCCGGGTTGGAAATAGTCCCGAAACCTGTCCGTGACGTGTTTAGAACACTAAAACACGGCCGTTTCGCTTGACCAGGCCGGCGCTTGGGGGGAAAAAACCGCCGGGTTTAGCCGCAACCATGACCATAGAGATCACCGAAGGCTCGCCAAGCACGCTGAGCCTGTTGTTCGCTGAGGGGCTGTACGCAGATTACGTTCGCGATCCGAACGCAGTGCCGCCGGATTGGCGCGCCTACTTCGATTCGTTGGGCAACGAGGGCGCGTTCGCGAAGACGCCCAAGCTGGGTCCCGACTTTCGCCCCGCGAGCGTCTTCAATCCGCCCGCCATCAACGGCGTCGCCAAAGCCAACGGCGCCACCAACGGTCACGCCGTCAACGGCGCGATCGCAGTGAACGGCGCGAACGGTCACGTCGCCAACAACGGCGCGGGGCTGGTCAGCGGCGTGTCGGACGCCGCCGTTCGTCAAGACCGCGTCGACGCCTTGATTCGCGCCTACCGCGTGCGCGGTCACATGATCGCGAAGATCGATCCGCTCGGTCTGCCGCGGCCGACGCAGGCCGAGCTCGATCCCGAGTTCTACGAGCTTAGCGGCTACGACTTGGATCGCAAGTTCTCGAGCCGCACCATCTTCGGCGCGCAGAGCCTGACCCTGCGCGAAATCCTGACGCGCCTGCGCAACACCTACTGTCGCTCGATCGGCGTGCAGTTCATGCACATCGACGATTTGAAGGTGAAAAACTGGCTGCAAGATCGGATGGAGGGCTCCGAGAACCGCATTCAGCTGTCACGCGACGAGCAGCTGCGCATCTTGACCAAGCTGACCGACGCCTCGATTTTCGAGGAGTTCATCCAGAAGAAGTTCGTCGGCGCCAAGAGCTTCTCGCTGTCCGGCTCCGAGAGCTTGATCCCGCTGTTGGCCTTCGCCATCGACCGCGCCGCCGAGCACGGCGTGGACGAGGTGGTGCTGGGCATGGCCCACCGCGGCCGCCTCAACGTGCTGGCCAACATCATGGGCAAGAACCCGCGCGAGATCTTCCGCGAGTTCGAGGACGCCGACCC